>SAMEA104315420__coassemble_1392_pt1 | contig 11030 bp, 9 predicted proteins | sample SAMEA104315420__metabat2_low_PE_011 | metagenome-assembled genome bin SAMEA104315420 (sample SAMEA104315420) | gut metagenome | biome: Monkey gut; feature: monkey-associated habitat; material: faeces | place: China | collected 2013 | reverse complement strand
CTTAGACCATGCGGAGGATTTGTTTATGTCTAATCTTCAAACTTGCTGGCGGCAAGTCCACAGGGGATAGCCGCTTTAACAGCGCAAGGGGGTGTAGCCACCTTGACGGAACGAAGTGACGCAACATTCTCGGTCATGCAGTATCCTACTGCTGACGGAGAATGAAGCTCCGCAGGACGCACGATACTCCCGTTAGGAGAGTATAGAAGTGCGCCCTTTAGTTCCTAAAGGGTTTTTATCAGTTCGACAAACTGAAATTTGTTTGATTAACTTCCGGTCTCCGTTTCATCATCTGCTCATCAAACGGGAGTTTGTATCCAGACGGTAAAGCCGCTGTGTCCTTGGTTCAAGGAAAGTGTCTATTTCTTGGATGAAGTCCCAACCGAATTTTTCATATAGACCTTCGTGAGTCGTAAATAAATAAAGTTCCTTCAGTCCTGCTTTTTCGGCTGTCTTCTTCACAGAATTCAGCAAAACCCGTCCATAGCCGTATGCCCGGTATGCTTTATCGATGTAAACGTTAGCAAGCCACGGATAAATGTCAGGCCGTGAAAACAAATCTTCCATGGTAAATTGGTACATTCCGATTAGCGTTTCATCCAGAAACAAACCATAAGTCTGAGGAAGACGCTTTCCCTGCAGGCTATGTAACATATAGGAATATACTGCTTCATAAGAATAATTCTCAGCTTTTCCCCACCAGTCATACATCCATTTCGTCATCGTGTCCAAATGATCGGCTGTAATCATTCTCCTCACGCTCAATTGCTTTTCCATGTTAAACCACAGGGCCTCCGACTCTATCGTTTCTCTGTTTTGATGAAACAACTCTGCAACTTCCGATTTGTTGCTCAATTTTTGTATTCAAATTATACCATAAAACTTGTGAACAATTCTACCGCAACTTTGGAATATATGAGAAAAGTCCGAACAGTTTTCTGCCCGGACTTCCTCACTCAATCGTAAATCAATTCGATTTTCACAATTTCCTCTGCCTGTGCCTTGCAAGCGTTCATCTGCCGTACCCATTCCATTTGGTGTCGGCTTTCAGTTTCTCGGTCACGCCGTTTCGCTTCGCCAGCTCCGGCACGATCAGCTCCATGCGGTTTCGTGCCGCTTCGTCAATCTTAGCGCAATACTGTCTTACGTACACCCAGCTATCACCCTTGTTTTAATAACTGCCGCAGCGAGCACCTGCTTTTGCGGCAGTTTTTTGCTGCGCAATACCGACCTTTCGGGCACATGCATTGCGCGGCCGAAATAGGCGCACGTTTTTTTCGCAGTGAATTCAACTTTTCAACAATTCTGCATGTACACTAATCCGTACTGTTCAAATTCGGTGAAATTTGTCACAAAATGTTAACAAATAGATATTGAATCCGTCTTAGAAGCATGATATTATGCCGATAACGGAAATCGTGCAGCATTTTGTCCGGCCTTTTATTGCCTGAATCATGCCGCCCGTTCTCTGCTAATAATGATAAAGGAATTTTTGCTTCGGCATTTATGATTATGAAATATTTAAAGAAAATTATCGGCACTCTGCTGTTTGCAGCAACAGTTTTCCTCACTGCGTGCGGCCCGTCCGGAAGCGGCAGCGGGAGCATCGTTGACATCGGCGGCTCTTCCGCTCCGAGGCCGAATGTTTCAGGCACACCCGGTTCGGCGGAGACGCCCGCTCCGAGTATGCCCGCAACAGACGTTCCTGCAACGGATGCAGCCTCGCAGGCTCCGACCGCAGCCCCGTCCTTGACTCCGGAACCGAGCTCAACGGCAGCACCTTCTCCCACAGATGCTGTAACGGCGCAGCCTTCTTCGCAGCCCAACACCGGCGGTGCGAAATATATTTATCTGACCTTCGACGACGGTCCGTGTGAGAACACCTACCGTGTTCTGGATATTTTGGACAGATACAACGTCAAGGCAACATTCTTCACCGTCGGATATTTTGTTGACCGTCGTCCCGAAATCGTGCGCGAAACCGTCAGCCGCGGGCATTTTGTTGCATGCCATTCCTACACGCATGATTTTTCGACCTGTTACGCCTCTGCCGATGCGTTCATGAAGGAAATCGACAAATGGGCAGCGGCATATGAAAAAGCAGTCGGTTCACCGCAAACGAACATCCGCGTTCGCTTTCCGGGCGGAAGCACAACGGGGCTCTGTCCCAAGGACATAAAGGCGGAAATCAAAGCCCGTCTTGCAGAAAAAGGTTACGCATGGTTCGATTGGAATGCCGGCAACAACGACCGTTGGCCGCAGGGCAATGTCAATCACCTGCCCACAAAGCAGTACCTTCTTGAATCCTACCGCAAGAGCATGGATTGGCACGAAAAGGAAAACAGCCCGCATGTTGTGTTCCTTTGCCATGACACCTGCGGCGACACCGTGGATGTTCTTCCGGAAATGATCGAGGATCTCATCGCCCGCGGATACACCTTCCGCACGATCGATATGTATCCCGAAAAATAAAAATTCAATCAATTTCAATCAATGCTTCCAATAAAAAAACCGCTCATTGCGAGCGGTTTTTTTCAGTTTAAGAGTTTAAGCTTTCGGCGGAATGCACGAACAGATTCCGCCGCGATATTTACCTTGAGCCTTTGTCGTACGGAATGCCTTCCGCTTTCGGTGCAAGTGACTTTTTAGAAGTGAAAGCAAGCACGATGAGGGAAATTATGTACGGAAGCATGTTGTAAACGGGCTTCGGAATATTGAGTGCAGTCAAGAAATCGAACCCGCTGTATACGTTTGCAAGTGCGCGGAAGAATCCGAACAGCAGTGCCGCAATTGCAATGCGCAAAGGTTTCCACTGACCGAAAATCATGACCGCAAGCGCGAGGAAGCCGAAACCTGCAACGCCGACTTCAAAATTGCACATGCTGACGCCCGCCGTAACATAGGCAATGCCGCCCAATCCTCCCACGGCTCCGGAAATCAGAACGCCGCTGTAACGCATTTTTTTAACGTTTATGCCGACGGAATCTGCCGCCTGCGGATGTTCGCCGCATGCCATCAATCTGAGTCCGAAGCGTGTTTTGTAAAGCACGACCCAGCCGACGGCAAGCACAGCAAATGCAAGTATCATAAACCAGTTGAATTCCGTTCCTTCAACAAGTGCAAGAGCTTTTTTGTTTTCAACAAAAGCGATTCGCGCCGAGTTGTCCGCACCGGATGTTGTCGCAATGTTGTATGCCTTTGCAATAACGGTTGCAAGCGCAAGACCGAGCATGTTCATTGCAGTGCCGACAAGCGTCTGATCCGCCTTGAAATTAATGCTTGCCACGGCAAGAAGCAGCGAGTATATCATGCCTGCCGCAATTGAAGCCGCAACCGTCAGCAGCAGTATCACAATCCCGGGCAATTGCGGTGAAAGGTTGTGAAGCACCATCACGCCGCCCAACGCGCCGATCACCATTATGCCCTCAAGCCCGATGTTGATAATGCCCGAGCGTTCCGAAAAGCAGCCGCCGAGTGCGACAAGCAGCAAAACGGACGAAAAAACGAGCGTGTATTGAATCAAAAGCATCATCAGTTTTGTTCCTCCTTTGTTTCTGTTCCCAACGCTGCCGGTTCGGCCTTGGCCGTTTGTTTTTTGTTTTTTCCGTCAATGCGCGCATTCATGCGAAGCTTAAAGAACAGCACAAAGCCGCAGAGATAGATTATCAGCGATGAAATCAGGTCGGAAATCTGTGTCGGATAGAGACGCGTATCGAGAGAACTGCCTCCGTCCGTGATATGCTGAATAAAATAGGAAGAAAAAATCGCACCTATCGGATTCAGTCCGCCGAGGAACGCCGCCGCAATGCCGTTGAAGCCCATTGCGGGAACGGAGCTTTGGTTGATGTCCCACTCCATAAAACCCGAAAGAAACATCATTGCCGCCGCAATGCCCGCAAGCGCACCCGCAATGAACATCGTCAGGATGATATTGCGTTTTTCACGCATTCCGCAGTACTTTGCCGCATTGCGGTTCAGTCCCGTTGCCTTTATCTCATAACCGAATTTTGTTTTTTCAAGAACGACCCAAATGATGACTGCAATTATTACCGCCATCGGTATCGCGATCGTCGCACTTTCGCTGCCGAAGACCTTATTCAGTCCGAGACTCGGAAGCAGAGCGGAACTGTTGCGGCTCACAAGCGTGAAGGTGTCCTTGTATCCGACAGGGCAAAAATCCTTAAGCACCGAATTCACCGCATAAAGGCTTATCCAATTCAGCATTATGCAGGAAATGACCTCGTTAACGTTGCAATATGCCTTAAGCGCACCCGAAATGCAGCCAAGCAGCGCACCTGCGGCAGCCGCCGCAAGCAGACATACATACCACGGCAATTCAAGCCCGAGCGCGCAATACAGTGCGGCACCCGCGCCGAGAACATACTGTCCCGCCGCGCCGATGTTGAAAAGCCCCGTTTTGTATGCAAAAAGAATGGAGAGACTGCACATAATCAGCGGTGCCGTTTTAACGAGCGTGTTTGCAAACTGCTTCATCCGCAATGCACTGCTTCGCCTTGCAAGGAAGTTTTTCAGCACCGCGCCGATCGCCTTCGACGCACCTGAAGGCTCAATTGCAAGCAGAACGATATAGCCCACAACAAGACCGATAACAATGCACAGCAATGCGGCAAGGAAGGATTGAACCCCCGGCTTTTTAAGCAGCCGGCGGAAAAAGCTTTCGCCCTGCACCTGCTGCGGTGCGGAATGCTTTCCGACTTTATTCGTGTTTTGTTCCATACTCTGCCCCCCTCTTTGCGCCTGCCATATAAAGTCCGAGTTCTTCCACGGTGGTTTTTTTCGGATCGAGTTCACCGACAATTTCGCCCTCGTACATCACAAGTATCCTGTCGGAAAGGTTCATAACCTCGTCAAGTTCAAGCGAAATCAGCAGCACCGCCGCGCCGTTGTCCCGCTGTTCAACAAGGCGTTTGTGAATGAATTCAATTGCGCCGACATCAAGCCCGCGCGTCGGCTGAACCGCAACAAGCAGCTTGGGCTTTTTGTCAAGCTCACGGGCAACGATAGCCTTCTGCTGGTTGCCGCCGGACATGCTGCGCACAACAGTCACCGACCCCTGACCCGAGCGGACGTCATATTGCCGAATCAGCTCATCGGAGTATTCGCGAATCGCGCCGCGCTTTAAAAAACCTGCGGGTGAAACAAACTGCGGCTCAAAATACCTCTGCAAAATCATATTGTATTCAAGCGAATAATCCAACACAAGCCCGTGTTTATGCCGATCCTCCGGAATATGGCTCATGCCCAATCGGGAGCGTTTGCGGATCGGTGCGGCGGTTATATCTTTTCCGCACATCTGCACCTTGCCTGCGCTCAGCGGTTCAAGACCCGTAATCCCGTAAACAAGCTCCGTCTGACCGTTGCCGTCTATGCCCGCAATGCAGACGATCTCGCCGGCACGAACATTGAAGCTGACGTTTTTGACCGCAAGATGTTTATGCAGCTTGGATTCAACGCAGACGCCTTCGGCGGAAAGGACAATTTCTTTCGGTTTTGCCTCATCTTTGTGAACCACAAAATCCACATCGCGCCCGACCATCATGCGGGAGAGTTCCTCTTTTGTTGTATTCTTAACATCGACGGTGCCGATGCATCTGCCCTTTCGCAGCACTGTACACCTGTCCGCAACCGCCATGATTTCGTTCAGCTTGTGTGAAATAAACAGAATGCTCTTGCCTTCCGCCGCAAGGCTTCGCATGATTTCCATCAGCTCATCGATCTCCTGCGGAGTCAAAACCGCTGTCGGTTCATCAAAAATAAGTATTTCGTTGTTCCGATACAGCATCTTGAGTATTTCCGTGCGCTGCTGCATTCCGACAGTGATATCCGAAATAAGCGCATCCGGTTCGATTCGCAGCCCGTATTTTTCGCTCAGCTCAACAACGCGCCTGCGCGCCTCCGTTTTTTTCAGGAAACCGGCAGAGTTCGTGGGCTCAACGCCGAGGATGATGTTATCCAGCACGCTGAAAATTTCAACAAGCTTAAAATGCTGGTGCACCATGCCGATTCCGAGTGCGTTTGCATCATTCGGATCGTTGATTTCAACAGTTTTTCCGTCCTTGCGAATTTCGCCCTCTTCCGGATGATACAGTCCGAAAAGCACACTCATAAGAGTGCTTTTGCCCGCACCGTTTTCACCCAAAAGAGCATGAATCTCGCCCTTTTTGAGCTGCAATGTGATATTGTCGTTTGCAACGATTCCCGGAAACCGCTTTGTGATGCCGATCATTTCAACGGCATATTCGCAAGCATTTGTTCCTTCAGCGTGCATTTTTTTCTCCGCAGGCAGTCCCGCGCCGCTTTGTTCTGTCAATCCGCTGTACCCCCTTCGACTTTTTGAACCGAGTGTTCTCAAAGTCTTATAAATATTATCTATTTTATCACAATTTCGCCCATTTTTCAACACATTGCGGCTTATTGTTTTTAATATTTCACCGATTAATTTTATTGCATTTTTTCTTCCGTGCCTCAAAAAAAAGCAAAAGCCGCCGCGGAACATCATGCATCCCGCAGCAGCCTTATCGAACTTTCAGCCCATCATTTATTCAAACGGTTTTCGGGTGCCGCCGCATTACGAAATCATTGATTAAAAAGGGCAACGCGCATTATCTGCAATGCGTCCGCAACGGTAATATTGCCGTCCGCATCAATATCCGCAGCGGGCAGCGCAGCTTCGGGCAGCATATAAACATTCAGCGCATGGCGCATGACCGTCAATGCATCGCCGACAGTAACCCTTCCGTCAAAATCAACATCGCCGGGCGTGTAAGGCAGCTCACCGCCCACGGTTGCCGTGATGGCAATATCATCAAGAATAACACCGCTCTGATCGGTGCAATTGCAATGCATGAACGCAATGCTCAACTCCTCTTCACCGGCGTAGTCGCTCAGGTCGCAGGTGTATTTGCGCCAATTACAGCTGTCGAGAGTGATTGAATCGAGCGTGCCGAGAATTTCATAATCGTAGTACCCGTAATAGTTTTCGTAAATCGAAATCACGCAGACGTCGATATGTTCCGCATAAAAATCCTCATCGAATGCGCTGAGCCAGAAGCTGAGCTGAACGTTTTCCGCATCGGCGGGAATATCGAAATACGGTATGCAGACCCAGTTATCGGGCGTGAGCGGACCGGAAGAGCTGTATGAAAGCGAATAAAGTGCGCCGGGCGCATTGTGACCGCAGGACGTGTCCCAATGCCAATAGCTGCCGTCACCGTCCATGTCGTCGTTCCACCATTCGTCACTCGGAAGCTGTGAAAAATCCTCTTCAAAAATCGTGAATTCCTCTCCCGGCTGCGGTTCGGCCGTCGGTGCCGCCGTCTGCGCGGGTTCTCCGATTACAGCAACGTTGTCAAGATAACCGCAGTCCGCACCGGAATTGTTCGATGCATCCTTGTTATATGCCCACTCCACGGTATAAGTTCCCGCCTCATCCGGAGTCCATGTGAAGGTTTCCCAGCCGAGCGGAGTGTTTTCCTCAACGCTGTGAATATAATCGATATATTCGCCGTCAACGATGAATACAAGATAATCCCACATTGCAAGCGCACCGGTCGTAGGTTCACCGTCAACGTTCCAGTCAAAGGAAAGGCTCTGCCCTTCCGCAATCGTGACCTGTGCCGAAACCGCGCTGCTTGAATTGGCTGCGCCCGCGTTGCCGCTCTTTGCCGCCGTCCGCCCGTCAATTTCAACAACCTGCCACGGATACGCCGAGCCGTTTGCAAACGTAATGCCGCTGCCCGGTGCATTCAGCGCAGCATCAAGCGCGCTGTCAAGCGGAACATTCCTGTTCGCACCCTCCGCAAGCACGGCAGTGCAGAATAAAAGCAATGCCGCAATGCCAATTGTGAGCCATGTCTTTCTTTTCATCATGTGTATCCTTCCGTATAGGTTATTTCCGATATTTGCTTTTTCGATATATCGGTTGGTTCATTATACCATTAATAAGCACACATTGCAATGCAGATTGAGTTGAAATGCAAAATCAATGTGAAAAATGAAAAACGCAAACCGAATCTGCCGATGCTTCCGCGGTTTGCGCCGGTTGCATATTCAAATTTGTTTTCTGCGGCCTCCGTCCGTCGGCAGTGCCGCCGTTTCGTTTGCCGTCGGTTCAAAAGCCCATTGCCGTTCGCATTGCAAGCAATGAATCCGCCGCAGTAACGTTTCCGTCGCCGTCAGCATCCGCCGCCGCGAGTGCTGCGCCGTTGAGGTGGACAACGCCGAGCGCGTGACGCATGATCATGAGTGCATCGCTTGAAGTGACCCTGCCGTCGCCGTCAACATCCCCCGGAATGCCCGACTGCGCTGCGAGAACAACGGAAAAAACTGCCGTGCAGCCTTCAATGTTCACCGTTACCGTCTGTTCGCCCGCACTGCCGCTGTTGAACCCGGTGCAGAATTCATCGGAAAGCGGCATATAGCAATCGCCCCAAACATTCGACCGCAGCCGCACGGCTATGCCCATGGAGCTTATCGATGTTCCGAGCGGGAACTGCATCGAACTCGGAAGCATCAGGCTGCATTCCGTATATCTTTCGCTGAAGCCCGCACAAAAGAGCTGAACCCAATGCTTTCCGTATATGCTGTTCGGCTCATGCTTCATGCCGACACCGATATGCTTATAGCTTGCGGAAAGGATGTTATTTCGGTGACCTTCACTGTTCATCCACGAGTTCATAACGGCAGCCGGTGAATTCTGCCCCGCTGCAATGTTTTCTCCCGCCGACTGATAATTGCCTATGCCGACTTCGTCAAGCACGGTGAAGCAGCTTTCTCCGTTCGGCCTTGTGTGCGAAAAAAGCGTCACGATCTCCCGCGCACGAATCTCCGCACCACTCTGAAGCGTTGAAAAAGTCGTCAGCGGCGACAGTCCTCTTGCAGAACGTTCGCTGTTCACAAGGCGCAAAACTTCCCACTCGTCCGCGGAAACGATCGACGGAATCACCCGCTCCGCTCCGTTCGCAGATTCAACCGTAATGCCCGATGCAGCGGTTTCGTTCGAGCCCGCCGCAAATGCCGCCGCAGAATTCAGCACCGCAAATGCGCAAAGCACGAATGCAAGCAATTGTTTCAAATACCTTTTTTTCATTTTTTTACTTCCCCTTTCGGCTGTTCTTCGGCCGCCCGATTTCGCCGAAACGATTCTATCACCGGAAGAGAGTGCTGTCAATCGGAAATGCGCAATGTGAAATGAGCAATTAGCATTTAGCAATTAGCAATTTGCAATTAGCAATGAGTAATTAAATGCAGACCTGCTTCCCCTGTTCAACCGAGAAAGGTAATTGCTGATTGCTCATTTCTAATTCCTCATTCCCGCAGGGTCGTATCAATCCCATATAAGGGATTCAATAGGGATCAAAAAATGAAAAGGTTTTTTATCGCAAGCATCAATCCCCTATAAGGGGTTCGATAGCACAGCCGAACAGTCAAAAAGACTCAGTCAGCTGATTTTTTCATTAAATCTACTTCAGCGTTCCCTTTTTTCCTTTCTTTGTACAATCATCGGCACGAACACTACACCTATAAAGATAATATCAAGGACAATACCGACAATAAGCCCCCATGTCGGAAGTTGCATTAATCCAAAATGCTTTAAAATCAGATTCGATGCCGTGAACCCGCCGGGAAGAATTACGATGAAGATGCCACCTAACAAAGCATATGCAATAATCCACCAATTTGAAACGGAAAGGTTAAAGAAAAACTTTTGGAAAGCAAAAATGGAAATACCTACCAAAGCTATCGTGACTATATTTTCCAGCAAGTCGTCATCACCTTTTGCTTGTTTAGTTCCAATGATAAAACTTAGTATAATTGACTCAATCAAAACCAGAAGCCACGAAAATGCACAAACCTTGAACAGACTAAGAATAAACCATACGATTGAAACCATAAAACACCTCTTTTATTTATTGTGAAAAATTCTGTCAAAAACAGTTCTCGGAATATCGACTGAATTGCTTTTCGACCCGCTGCACGGCTGCGAAAGGGTTTGCCGCGCCGCTCTTGACACAAGTATTGTAGCACTGTCTGTGCCGAAATGCAAGGATTTGTGTCAATACAGCGGCAATATATTTATTCAATTAGGAATTGGGAATTAGCAATGAGTAATTAAATGCAGACCTGCTTCCCCTGTTCAGCCGATAAAGATAATTGTTCATCGCTCATTTCTAATTCCTCATTCCCGCAGGGTCGTATCAATCCCCCTATAAGGGGTTCAATAGTTTAAAAAGAGGAGAAAATCACATGAAAAAGCACGTAGCAATCCCCTATAAGGGGTTCAATAGCAATATTTACTTTCTACGTACGGTACAATTGGGGGAAGTCTCAATCCCCCTATAAGGGGTTCAATAGAACAAGATAATGCTCTTTTCGAAAATTATAACCACAAGCGGTAGATATGTCAAGGGTGATCATCCCCATTTTATTGAAAAAATCGCGATATATTTGTTTGTGTTAAGAACGTTTTTAACTCAACTCTTCACTCTCCACACTCCACACCCGTAAACAACTCCTCCACCGCTCCCCTTTCAAGGAAAGCAAATGAGCATTTCAATCCCCCTATAAGGGGTTCAATAGATATAAAAATGAGTTTCTTCATATGGGAAACAAATGTCTCAATCCCCCTATAAGGGGTTCAACAGCGGTGGCACTCACAACCCCATTTATGACAGCAGGTCTCAATCCCCCTATAAGGTGTTCAATAGAAAACAGGAATGACCCTAATCCGGATAAATGATAATGTATCAATCCCCCTATAAGGGGTTCAATAGCATATATGATGTCAAAGTAAGTCGACGTAAGTCGTCTCAATCCCCCTATAAGGGGTTCAATAGAAGCACAAAAAAAGCAAACTTTGTACTCTGTGGGGGAGGTCTCAATCCCCCTATAAGGGGTTCAATAGTAAATAGAGGAGGATGTTTATGAAACAACTGGGTATCAATCCCCCTATAAAGGGTTCAATAGAACAAGATAATGCTCTTTTCAAAGATTATAACCACAAGCGGTAG
>SAMEA104315420__coassemble_802_pt1 | contig 17044 bp, 10 predicted proteins | sample SAMEA104315420__metabat2_low_PE_011 | metagenome-assembled genome bin SAMEA104315420 (sample SAMEA104315420) | gut metagenome | biome: Monkey gut; feature: monkey-associated habitat; material: faeces | place: China | collected 2013 | reverse complement strand
TTCACTTACCTATGTGTTGAGCTTCTCCACTTACCGATGTGCTGAACCCGCACCAAGCGAGCCATTAAGCAACTCCATCAAAACATTCCGTTGTTTCGGAATGAGCCATGCACATAAGAAATTGCAAGAACTCTATACTGTTTAAAAGCAATCCTTATTATCAACAGATTGTTGCGGACACGAATGCTGCATTGACTCAACTGCCTTCGTGTCTGCATGGTATTAATGCTCAAACCAACACTTTACGCATCTTAGGTCCATTGTTTTTCCGCAAAAGTCCTTCTTCACCGATCGGCTTTCCGGAAGCGGGAACAGCCCGCTCTCTTCCCCAGTCTCGTATGGCTTCAATCCTTTCCGGACTTGTTTGTGACAACGGAATAACATTGTTAAATGCTGTAACCATGTTTTCTTCACTAAGAATAAAACTACTGTTTGCCTTTGAACGATAAGTTAATTCTCTTACGGTAGACTCCAGATCAGCGCCTGTAAACCCTTCGGTGAGTCTAACTATTTTATCTGCAAACGAACCCGTAAAGGCAAGTTTCAAATATTTACTCATATACAGTGAGAGAATATCGCGACGTTCATCTGCTGTTGGCAAATCAATGAAGAACAACTCATCAAATCTCCCTCTGCGCAAAAGCTCGGAGGGGAGCATTGAAACATCGTTTGCGGTTGCAACAACAAACACTTGTTTTTTGCATTCCTGCAGCCAGAATAAAAACTGTCCGACCATGCGAGTAGACACACCGCCGTCATTTGAACCTCCTGCACCCGCTAAGCCCTTTTCAATCTCGTCAATCCAGAGAATGCAAGGCGACATGTTCTCTGCAGTAGCTAATGCATCTTTTAATTGTTGTTCTGATTGTCCAACAAATTTACCTTGAACAGTAGCGAAATCCAACCGATACAGCGGCAATTTCCAGTTAGCTGAAATAGATTTTGCAGAAAGGGATTTACCACAGCCGGGAACACCCACCAACAAGATGCCTCTCGGGGGACGTAAACCTATTGCTCTGAGCTCAGCGCGTTTTTCAGGGGTAAGAAGTTCCTTTTTCTCATTTAACCATCTTCTGAGCCCCATCAGTCCTCCCACATCATTAACGCCTTCATCTACATCAATCTTCTCAAGCCCTGTTATGTCCGAAAACAATCGGTTTTTCACGTATCTGATTTCAGCCATATCTGATTTCCTTATAGCCCTATTCGCAATCAAAGAAGCAATTACATTTTCAGCCTCGATGCGAGTTACCCCTGCCAATGCAGATGCTGCTTCGCGAATGTCACTCTCATCCCACTCTATGGGAATCTCAGAGCGATAATCATCGATATATTTCTTGATTATTGAATACATCTCTTCTTCATTGGGTAAGTCTATTTTAACAACCATACCCATTCTTTGAAGTTGATTCCATACTGGGTTATTGGTGAGAACGATTACAACGCCGCCTGATTCAGCAGCCAATGTAACCAAATCTGAAACCTGCTGGGAATCAGGCGTATCATTGCTGATATCCGGGGGTACTGTAAGAATGAGCGTCATGTTTTGTTTGCGTTTCATTTGTTCGCTCATAAAGTCAATTGCTCCATACACGGATTTATCCGAATTAATCGATTTATCCGTGACCAAATCATAAAGCCCGCGTGACAGCGTGTGTACATAGAAAGGGAGATTTAAATCGTCAGAAATCTCTTTAAGAATGCTTAAAGCTCTCCCCCTTTCAATTGTGTTGATCGCTACAAACGGGATACGTGCAATTGAATATCTCCTCAAAAGCTCCTTACTCTTTAAAGCATCACTCATTTCAATAACTCCTTTCAAAATGCATTAACTCTGTTGTTTTTTAAAATACTTGCAAGTTTTCCGCTGCGATCTTTCCGGGCGGATTCTTCCAAGGAGCGCTGCACATTGTTAGCATGGTCGATTATCAACTGACAGTAGTGCTGTCTGTCCTTTTCCGGAATTGCGTGAAGACTGATTGCTTCGGATAAGAAACGCAGCTCTTTTCGGAAAGCAAGAAGAGCTTGCACAATAACTCGTTCTTGTCCGTTGGAACGTTTTATTTCTTTTTGAAACTTGTCTGAGGCCGCATTCATTCGATAATTGATTACGTCAATTAGTTTTTTTGAAAAACGTTCAGCAACCCCTATTTGCCATTCTACTGTTCCCCTCTGCATCGCAGACAAAACTGCTTCATCATCTTCCATGGTCTTCAGTTTATTCAAGACATCAACCCACTCTGAATATGTTTTCGGTGGCGTAATTGCCGCAGATATCATCAATCAACGCCTCCTGATGGCAACTTGCGGAGGTTCGAGGCTCCATTCCGGCAGTCCCTGCGCAAACGCATTGTTTGGCTCCACATACTTCCGCGTTTTGTCTGTAACAGCATTCTCAACAGACCCGAACGCCGGAGCGCTGGTTTCTGTTTCCTTACGAGTAATAATCTCTGCACCGCAAACGATGCAGAATTTATCGTCAGTCTTATTATTGGATCCGCATTTCGGGCAAGAAATATAGGTTCCTGAAGCAACAGAGTTTATGGAACCAACTTTGCTGTTAGTATTCACCATCCTATCCTCCTTTACTTAAGCTTAATCCTGCGGTTCGAATCCGCAAGTTTTCTTACATACTGTTCAGGTGCAATCTGTTCAAGAAAGTCAACGACCTTTTCACTTTCCCTGTCCTTCTCATCAAACTCTGCTCTGAAGTCAACAACTTCAGCCAACACAGCTCTGATGATCTGAGAACCTTTCGTGCGTTTCTCTTCGTATTTTTGATCAATTAACAGACGGTTTTTATTAACTCCCTTCTTTTTTGAAAAATAATTGATGAGCAGTCCAATGCCGGCAACTACGGCAATCAGCCCCAAAAAGATGCTGCTGTCAATCAACATAATCAATCCAACAACACCTATTGCCACTCCACCGCAAAGGCAGAACTTTTCAAAACCGGTTAACGCAACTTGTGCAATGGCATCAGCTTTTTCTCTATCTACCAATTCGCTGAATTCATCAATCAGTTCCGTTTCATTTTGGCCGTCGGTTGTTACCCCGTTGAAAGTATCCATATTAATTTCAATTTCGTTCGGAATTTTCATTCGATTTTGAGCAACGACATCATTATATGCATTGCTTATCCATTCTTTGGAAAGAGCAATGGCAAACTTCTGAGTGGAAACGCTCGCATGAGAACTCTCAGGCTTCATTGCCGCATCTGTAAGCAGTTGAGTAAAGTCCTTATGTTCTTCAAATGCTGTCTGTTCGATAACCATATTTTGACGTGCTCGATCCTCATCTCCGTCAAAATCGATGATGAACTGATTGAATCTTTCTTGTTTTCTCAAAGGAATTTCCGCATCGTCAAACTCAGTAACAAGGTTACTCAATATTTCGTCGAGTTGAGCTTTTAAAGTGTCTGTAGACGCTTCTTGATCGAAAATCGTCATAAAATAATTAAGAATTTCAGCATGAAGAGCAGCGCCTTCCATGATATCCTGCAGCACAGGCCAAGTTTTGCTGTATTTGCGGAGATAAGTGTATCCATCAGAACCGAGAGACTTCCTTTTAAGCATTATTGCATCAGACCACTGCTTGGTTTGCTGCTCAACGAAACCGAGTTTATCTGCAAGATGATCGAGCCATTCGTTCATTTGCTTCGAAATAACGCCTTCGGAGTCTGCACCCAAAAGTCCACTCGCAAACGCGTCAAGAATAATAACGGTTTCTCTATCCAAATTCTCCTCATCCTGATTTGCAAGATAGCGTTGTGTCCACTTGAGTGATGCGCTTTTTCGATCCGCTCGGCGACAAATAAGAGCAAAGAATAGTGATGTTTTTTCATCGTTTCTCTTAAGGCCTTCTTTAAGAGCACGCTCAGCTAGCTCCGGTTGGTCGTTAATCCATGCGGCAAGCGCAACCAAACAAGGGGCGAGCCAGTATCCGGGCGTGGAAATCATTAATTCCTCTGTGGCATTGCTGATAGTCTCCTTTTTTACAATCCCAAGGTCATCCGCCTGAAGAATACCGGTTGCATGTCTTCTGACATCATCATAGTGTCCGAACTTTTTTTCCAGTTCTTGTCTGATTTGAATGATCCTCTGCTGCGCCTTCATTAAGGCATTCTCCTGCTTCTGGAGCTTCACAAAATCATGGAAGTCGCGTGCCAACGCATCTACTTGACTGTAAACAATCTGAACATTGCTGTTTACATTGTCAACGCTGCGATCGATAACTCCAAGGTTGTCGTTCAGTGTGCCAAGATCATCGCTGATTGCCCTCAAACCGTTTTCGATAGCATTCAGGTTAGCATAACTGATCGCATAGTCTGTCATAGTCTTTTGCCTCCGTTTTTTGATATTGGATTTCCTGTTACACAGCTAAGTGAGTTTCTTATATTACTAACTGCATAAAGTTTGGTTTATATGGCCCGCCGTACCAAACGGCAATTTAAATTCCAAATCACAAATTGAGTTTTGTTTTTTCAATCCTGTACAAATGGATTAATCAATTACTTACTTATTTATTTTTCAAGCGTTAATCAATGCGTTCATCCGTAATTTATGATCATTGCGTTACCGTTTAGTACGCAAGCGGTCTTCTTGGTTTGCGCTATAATTTCCTTATTGTGTCAACATTAAAAAGCATCATCTGTTTTCGCTGGGTAATAGCCTTTTATATGGCGCAACCCTTTCAAACGGAAACAGTATTCCTCCAATCAATTGTAAGCAGTTAATCATCTCTGTTGTGAAATAAAACACATACGACCCGTAAAATTATATATGCAGCCGCGCAATGATGTTTGCATATGGGCAAGTGATTGCATTAAAGCCAATCTAATCCATATGATTCTTAGTAAGGTCAAAAGCACAATTCACGCTCGAGTTTGATGCTTTGTATCAAACCTTGACCTATATGATACACAACAATGCCGCATTTGTCAACACATTAGTTAAAGCGTTTTAATATATTATGTTGTTTCAATGGTTGCGCTTAAACATGTTTGTTTGTTGTATTTTCATAACGGCTTTTTGGGAAACCGCCTCTGTCTGCATTCGAAGCGGATCACCTGCATTGAAACCATACGCACGATTGTTTTGCCAGTCAGCTCGTTTGAAAAAACAATGAAAATATAGTTAATCGGTCTACCATTCTATTTATGAATATGTTATAATAACAATATCGAACAAAGACAGTTTCTGCCGAAAAAGAGCACAAAATGTTTTGCGATCGCGAAGGAGTATTCTTTATGCGGCAAATCAATTGATGTGGTTGATTCGGCCGCGAATGCGAGCCTGCGGACTGAAAAGTTTTTTAAATCTCATGCTATGAGGTTTCGACAGGGTGATTTTGTGCCGAATATCGGAAACACGGAAGTATTGCATCGGGGTATTGCATCGGGGTGAATGCAGTTCCTGCTCAGCTTAATGTTTCTGCTGTTCGATGTGCCATGAAACTCGTAACGTGAATCAAAACACCGAGAATATGTACAGATGTGAAATATTTGATGTGGATTTCGCGTTTTTAATGCATTATCTGCGAGGAGGATGAATTAATGGTGAAGATAAAGATTAAGAGCAACCCGTATCATAAAAAGACGGAATTCAAGACATGGGATGAGGCTTTGGATGAGTGGATAAGTATTGATGTTATTACATGTCCCAACAGCCCTCTGCTAAAAAATGACTTTGCGGTTGGTTTCTTCCCGTTTAAGGTCAAACAAATTGTTGATGCAATTATCGGCGCATATTATGCAGGTTCTGAAAAGGTTGAGATTGTGTTCGAGGGGACCGACGACGAATATCATGAGCTTGAATCTGTTTGCAGCGACAATGAATACTCGGACAGAGTGAAACTGAGCAGATCTCCGATATGTCTTGAAAATGCCCGTGATATCCTCCATGACGTTATTGATGTTTTCAAAGAACTCGCTCCCCTTGTTTCCGAAAGCGTTTCAGACAAAAGCAAAATTCAGAGAGAACTTGATAAATTCTCCGATGCATCCAATGACATTATACCGATTTGCGTAATAGGCAATTACAGCTCCGGAAAGTCCACTTTTATTAACGCATTGGTAGGATATGAACTGCTGCCGAGCAGCGATGAACCAACCACGGCTAAGATTTATAAAATTGCGCAATCGGATCAGAGTGACAGAGCAGTGGTAAAATTCGAATTTGACGGCAGGAGTGTTCGAATCCGATTCTCTGCAGAGAGCTATAAATTCCTTACTGACAGTCACGACAATCCGCTGGCAGAACATTTGAACAGCGTTTTGAGTGAAATTGAGCGTGAGAGCATTCCGTTAAAGCTGCATCGCGTTCTAAGTGTTATAAATGCATATGCCAACCGGACAGCAGGAGAAGAAATTTCCGATCTGATCGAAATTGATGCTCCGTTTGATGATGACGGAAATTGGGACATTAAGAAGAGGTTTGTGATTTTCGACACTCCCGGATCAAACTCCGCATCAAACCTGAATCATTACCATGTGTTAAAAAAAGCGATGGAGGATTTGTCGAACGGCTTGCCGATTTTTGTTTCGGAATTTAATACTCTGGACAGCACCGATAACGATAAACTGTATCAGGCAATTAACAATATGAAGGAGCTTGATAATCGCTTTACCATGATTGTTGTAAATAAGGCTGATGCTGCATCGCTCAAAAAGGACGGTTTTAACGAAGATGATCAGGATCGTATTCTGAGTCTTGCAATACCGAGACAAATGTATGCAGGCGGTTTGTATTTTGTGTCATCCATCATGGGTTTGGGAGCAAAGAACGACCAGAGATTTATTGATGATCACAATGCAGAGATTTTTGAGGATCAGTACAACAAATACTCCAATCCGTCATCTCGCTTCTATAAACAGTTGTATCGTTACAACATTATGCCTGAGCAAATCAAACGCCGCTATAATGAACGCTGCGCCGAAAATAAAAACCTGGTGTATGCAAACAGTGGGTTGTACAGTGTTGAGCAGGCTGTCAGTTCATTTGCAGACGTTTTTTCGCCTTACAATAAGTGCCAGCAATCCCGGCTGTTTTTAGACCGTGTTATTCGAATCACATCGGAAGAAATTGCCGCTGCAACCAGAAAGCGTGAAGAATACCGCGAGCGCGTTCATGTAAATCTTGAAAAAGAAAAACAAGCTTTAATCGCTGAAATTCAACAGCAAAGTCAGGAAATGAAAGCAGAGTTTTTGCAAAACTATGCGGGGCACATGGCTCAGTATGTTGATGAAGTCAATGTTGCGGTTGATGCGGCGACGCTAAAGGAGAAGGAAGAAGAATTTCTTCGCATAAATGCAGATTCAAAAGCTGTGGAGGAACGCAAAAATAAGTTGCGTGACTCCAGGAGATCCCTTGGGGCCAACTTCCTTAAATATTTTTCAAACATGCCTAAGGAAGGAGTCTTTCCGTCCATTAAAAAAGCCGGAAAGCGCGTTTTCGAGGATGCGAAAGCTATTCGTGACAATGAAGCAGAATTGCGTGAAACCCGTAAAGAAGTTGACCGCATTTCCTCCGATGAACTTATGAATGCCGTGAAGGATTTATTTACAGCCTATGTCACACAGGCGCAAACGCTTCTTGAGGAGCAGTCCCGAGCATATTGGGAAAACAGAACATCCTGCTTCAAAGATGCGATGGCAAAAATCGTGACGCAATCCTCAGCACTGAACGAGAAAGAGCGCAGTGAGCTTGCAGGCATTATCATTCAGTATCAGGCATTGGCTTTCGAGAATCATGCGGAATCGATTTTCGAGAAAGCGGCGTTCGTTTACAAATTTTTCGGCGACACAAACCGCATTAATATCGACAAGCTGACCAAACGTTTCAACAGCGAGCTGCGGTTGATGGTTCAGCAAATCTATAACTCATTTGAAAGCAGCCATGCAAACAGCTTTGACGAATGGATGAACAATTTGCTCGATACTGTAATCGAGAATATTGTTGAATTCAGTCCGCAGCTTTATAACCAAGCTGAAATAATAAGAGAAGAAACGGAACGAATTGCGGAACTTGAATCAAGAAAGCTGAAACTTCGGGAGTACTCGGAGCAAATTCGAAGGATGATGGACTGGAAAGAATATTGATTCGTTCAAAGTTAACTAAGACTATTTTCACAGAAAGCGAGATTGAATAATGAATGCGAAAAGTTTACTTTCCAGAGCCGGCGGCAAAGTGGCCGATGGTATTTCAAGGCTGTCTTCATTGAGCCCGGAACAGCTGCAAAAGGTTCAACAGCAAAGAGATGCGTATCTCTCTCAAATGCCGGACCCGACGGACAGCAGCGCGGAGAAGTTGACAGAACGGCTTCTTGCGGCAAACAGCATTGAAATTTATAAATCGTATCTTACTCAGCTCAATAAACTGTATGTTCCGATTGAGAGGGAGTTTGAATACGGTACAAGTTTTGATACGGCGCGGAACATTCGTTTTTTTAATATAACCAAGTGGGTGACCGACAAAAACGAAAACAGCATCGAGAAACTTATAAATGTTTACCAAGTTTTATCCAACGATAAGTGCAATATTTCTTTGGTCTTTCACCGAACATACGAATCAACTCATGTGTATTTGGCTGTTACCAACACGCAGAATGCAGATAACAACGTTGACTCTGAAAATTACAGGGCTCGTTTGGCAGATGCGATCCGCGGCAATTTTCCGGGTTCAGAATGGTCGGATAAGGTTGGCATCGGAGTTTTGCCCTGCCTTCGGAATGATATTCCGTATTCCGTTGCAATTGCTTCCAACGTGCCTGCGGAAAAGTCAGAAAAGTTTATCAGTCAAACAATAGAAAAATTGCTTGACGGCATCGTTCCGGACAAGCGTGCCAAAGAATACATCATTATCTTGCTTGCAACACCTGTTCACGATGTTGACAACAGAAAGCTCAAACTTTCCGAAATGTATTCGGGGCTTGCTCCCTACGCGTCGTGGACAACGAATTTTACATACACCGAACAGAATTCCGCCGGTTCTTCCGCTACGGTAGGCATAAATATCGGTGCAAGCGCAGGCATTCAGAACGGACAGAATCAAGCAACAACCAATACAAACGGTGTCACGGACTCAACCGGCGGGACGGAAACCGATTCCACAAACAACGGTGTCACAGATACGACCGGACAAACAGTTACTGACTCAACCGGAGAATCCGTGACAGATTCAACGGGAAGTTCCGTTACGGACACAACCGGCATCGCCGAAACAAGCAGCAACACCCACACTCAGGGAACAAATTCCTCGCAAACGGATACAGTCGGAGACTCCGAAACACTCGGAGGTTCAGCCAGCGTTGGGTTGGAAGTATTCGGCGTAGAGGCGAACTGCAGCAAGGCATTGCAAAGCAGCACGGCAAGCCAAATCGGAACGAATGCTTCGGATGCGGTGACGCAGGGAATATCCGATTCCGTATCAAAGAGCATATCGGAATCCGCAGGTAAGGCAATTGCAAAATCCGCAGGCACAGCGATTTCCGCCTTGACCAACCAAGCGGTGAACTCGTCCGTCGGCCGTGCTGTTGCAAAAACTCTCGGGCGGGCAGTCAGCAACTCGTTGTCAAGAACCGCAGGTGCGTTCCGAAGTGTCAATTTCGGTGCTAATTTCGGTGCCAATTTTGCCCGCAGCTCAACAGTTACCGCAACGATAGGCAAGAGTGAAGGCATCACTCAGAGCTTTGTGAATTACAATATTAAACATGCGCTTGAGCTCCTTGAGTCTCAAATGAAGAGATTGGAACTCAGCACTGCTTTGGGTATGTGGGACTTTGCGGCTTATGTTCTCAGTGAAGATGAAAATACGGCAAACAATGTTGCACATTCTTATATTGCGCTGACACAAGGTGAAGAATCCTATATGTCGCAGTCCGCAATTAACCTATGGCGCGGCGATATGGGTGAAACCAGTGATGACGCCCGGGAAATTTGCAATTACCTTCGTGAACTGCGACACCCTTTGTTTGGGTTAAATCCCGGCATTGCGCAGAAGGACCCGACTTTCAATGTATATCCGGCAATTGTAACCGCAACAACCGGTCTTTCGGGCAAAGAATTGGCATACTCCCTTAACTTCCCCCGAAAGTCCGTTGCCGGGCTTCCGGTTATTGAGTGCGCCGAATTCGGCAGAAACATCGTTTCTTACGACTCGGCACCAACCGTAAAAAACGAGCTTTACATCGGTAAAATTTTTCATATGAATCATATTGAAAAAACCAATGTTAGACTGGCGAAGAGCTCTCTTGCATCGCATACTTTTATTACCGGCAGTACCGGTTCCGGCAAGAGCAACACCGTTTATCAGCTTCTTAACGAAGCTTTGAATCAGAATGTCAAGTTCATGGTTGTTGAACCTGCAAAAGGCGAGTATAAGCATGTTTTCGGAACGCAGGATGATGTGTATGTGTACGGAACCAATCCGGCAGTCAGTCCGCTGCTGAGAATCAATCCGTTCAGTTTCCCTCAGGGCATACATATTTTGGAACATCTGGACAGATTGGTTGAGATTTTTAATGTTTGCTGGCCGATGTATGCAGCCATGCCCGCCGTATTGAAAAGCGCCGTTGAGAAGTCGTATGCGGACTGCGGTTGGAATCTTACCCTTTCCCAAAATCGATACAAAGAAATGCTGTATCCGTCTTTTGCGGATGTTGCAAGAAATATCAGAGAGATTATTGATTCAAGCGAGTATGACGCAGAGAACAAAGGTGCTTATAAGGGTTCACTGCTGACAAGATTGCAATCACTTACAAACGGCATTAACGGCATGATTTTTACCTGTGATGATATTTCAGACAGGGATCTGTTTGACAGAAATGTGATCATTGATTTGAGCAGGGTTGGTTCGTCCGAAACGAAGTCGCTTATTATGGGAATGCTTGTATTAAAGCTTCAGGAATATCGCATGGCAGGCGCAGCGGGGATGAATTTGGAATTGAATCATATAACGGTTCTTGAAGAAGCCCATAACCTGCTGAAACGTACGTCAACCGAGATTTCTTCCGAAAGTGCCAATCTGATGGGTAAGAGCGTTGAAATGCTTGCCAACGCCATAGCGGAAATGCGTACTTACGGAGAGGGTTTCATCATTGCGGATCAAGCTCCGGGGTTGCTTGACCTTTCCGTAATTCGAAATACGAATACCAAGATTATAATGCGTCTTCCGGATCGCAGCGATCGTGAGCTTGTGGGCGGAGCAGCAAACTTGAACGATGATCAAATTGTTGAGTTGGCAAAACTGCCGTGCGGTGTTGCGGCAATTTATCAGAATGAGTGGATACAGCCCGTTCTGTGCAAAGTAAACAAATTCGAAATGCCGCAGGAAATGTATTCTTATTCGCCCGATAATGAAGAACCGCAGACGGATTACGATGGTAGTATAGCTGCTGAGTCGCTGCTCGACTGCATTATGAACAGGGAGATCTTTCAACAAAAAAATCGTAAAGATCTTATAAAGTTGAAATCCATGATTATTAAGTCAAAACTGGATATAAACGTGAAGCGAGATTTCATCGAATATATATTTTCTTCTGACGAGAATGCGATCGGATCACTGAGACATCTGGTCTATGATTTTTTCGCCGCCGGAGAAGCTATCAAAGCTTCCGAGCATTGCTCCGAAATAATGGACTGGGTTCATTCCGTGGTGTCCGGTTTGAAACCGCTAATCACAAATTATTCGAGTGAGCAAATTGATTTGGTATTATCAATGATTCTCTACGAGCAATCGTTGCGGGATTCAGCGTATCAGAACATTTTTTGCCGTTTCACAGAGATTTACAGCAAAGAAGGGAGAGTGTTTTAATGCTTGAGATTAATAGATCCTCCGAATTGACAGAAATGAAGAAACCAACTGCGGACGGTTTTAAATGCATTGAGCCTCAAAGCAAAATGACACCACACGAGGCGCAAAAATATTGGGACAGCAAGTTCGATAAAGAAAACAACCCAGTCAAGTATGGCGGCGGAAGCTATGAAGACGTAAAAAATTACTCTCAGGAAAACAAACATGAGAATGTGGAAGCGCACCATATGCCGGCCGATGCAAGTTCTACTTTGGATCGCACGGAAGGGCCTTGCATCGAAATGAAAAAAGAGGACCATCGCAAGACAGCCAGTTGCGGAAACTCCATAGAGGCGCGAGAGTATAGAGCGAAACAAAAGGAGCTGATAGATAAAGGTGATTTCAGAGGAGCAATTCAAATGGATATCGATGATATCAGAGGGAAATTCGGCGATAAATACGATGCACAAATTAAGGAAATGCTTGAATACGTAGACAAGTTGGAACAAGGAGGCAAAATTTAATGAAAAAACTCGAAATACAATTAACCGAATCCGTTAACGGAGTTGCGTTTGGAACAGATCGCACTGTTGTAAGACATGCGTTCGGTAATGATTATGCCGAATTTAAAAAAAGCAGCTCCAGCAAGAATACAACTGATGACTACGGCTGTTTTCAATTGTTTTACTCTGCTGAAAATGCCTTAGAGGCAATTGAAATCTGTTCAGATACGCTTGTAATTGTAAACGGAAAAGAACTCACGCTGAAGTGTCCGGAGATAATCGAATGGATTCAATCGGCAGATCCGACTGCGGAAAAAGAAAGCGATGGAATTATATCAAAAAAAATGAGTATCGGCTTATATGCTCCTTGCAACGAGTTTGAAACGCTCCTGTTTGGCAAAAAAGACTATTATTGTTAAAAACGTAACGGTCAACATCGAGCCGCTGATGCGCATGCGCAAGGCGGTGTTCAAGAACGGCCACGCGAAGATTGTCTACGTGATGAACGGGTGGAACCGCTTCAAGGCGTCCCGCGACTTCATGGAGTGGTTCGAGGGTCTGGCGGGCGACCAGACGGTGGCCACGCTGCCCCAGTCCGAGGCGTTCGTTCAGGCGGGAGCCGCTGGCAAGTCCGTGGTCGAGTTCGACCGACGCGGCAAGGCGGCGAAGGCGACTCTCGCTCTGGTGGGCACGGTGCGCGAGGCTGCGGGGTTCCCGAAGGAATAACCGCAGGTCAGAGGCGTGTTGCGTATGGACAAATGCGTCTCTATGATGTATAATTGTGCAAATGTGTAAATGATTAAAGGAGGTCGAGCAATGGCGAACATGTTCGAGAAATACGCTGCCGACCGCGAGGTCGAGCAGAAGAAGATAGAGAAGGCCGTCGTCGCCGACACGACGGCGGACGAGAAGCGCACCACCCTCTCGCTGTCGCTCACCGTGAGCGATAAGAAGGCGCTCAAGATGATGGCTGCGGAGCGCGAGACGACGATTGCTGCAATCATCCATGAGTGGGTGCAGGAGCATCTGAAGGAGGTGGAGAAGTAAATGGCGAAGAAAGAGGTCAAGATTGATTTATGGGTTGCCGCACAGCTTGATGAGTGCAAGATTCATTTTGATGCACAGGGCAGCGACGTAAAGGAAATCAACGAGGCACTGAAAACCGCCTCGAAACGTGGAACCGGCAATGCCGGGTATCCAGAATATACGGCTGTCATCGGTGATTTTGTCCTCGTCATTGAGGATAAAGCCGATATGGATAAGCAAGTTAAATTTACCGATTCAGGCATTATCGACACGAGCGTGAAGGCTGTGACCGATTACGCCGTGAACGGTGCGTATTTCTATGCAAAGCATATTGCGCAAAATACGACGTTTAAGAAGGTTTTCGCCGTTGGCGTTTCTGGCGATGCAAAGCATCACATCATCACGCCCCTTTGGGTTGATGACCGCGAAGGCTATAAGCAGCTGCCTGATATTGAATCGTTCGTTTCGTTCTCCGAGCAAAACATCAACGAGTATTACACCCGCTATGTGTTGGAAGAGGCGACCGACATCGAGAAGACCACGGAGCAAATACTGAAGGATGCGGCCGAGCTGCACGAGTATCTGCGTACGTATGGCACGCTGAAGGACCAAGACAAGCCACTGGTTGTTGCCGGCATTCTGCTTGCGTTGGATGAGATTGAGTTCGGCGGCTTTTCGATTAATTCGCTGACTGGCGACCAGACGCCGGGAATGCGTGACGGCGACAAGCTGATGAATGCCGTGAAGGGACGTCTGACGCGCTCTAATGTTGGTCCGGATGCGAAGAAGGATAAACTTCTGGCGGAGTTTGCCATCTTGCAGACCAGCTTCCGCCTGAACGAGATGAACGAGACGCTCAAAAAGACTCCGTTGAAGTTTTACACGGAGTTCCTGTATGAGCACGTATTCCGCAACATCAAGTATCAGAAGACCAGCGAGGATTTCATCGGTCGCTTCTACGGCGAGTTTATGAGCTATTCAGGCGGCGATGGGCAGACGCTCGGCATCATTCTGACGCCTCGTCATATCTGCGACTTGATGTGCGAGCTGATGGATGTTCAACCGGACGATGTTGTGCTCGACCCGACGTGCGGAACGGCGGGATTTCTGATTTCCGCCATGCACCGCATGTTGATGATGGCTGATACGGATGCGCAGAAGAAGAACATCAAGAAGAAGCAGCTTCATGGCTTCGAGCTTCAGAGCAACATGTTTGCCGTAGCCGCTGCGAACATGATTTTACGTAAGGACGGCAACAGCAATCTCGAATGTTGCGATTTTCTGCGCAAGAATTCCGCTCAGGTACAGATGAAGGGCGCGACGGTCGGTTTGATGAACCCGCCCTATTCGCAGGGTACAAAGGCAGACCCCGAGCAGTACGAGCTGTCCTTCATCAAGCACCTGCTGGATTCGCTGACAGTCGGCGCACGCGCGGCTGTCATCGTGCCGCAGTCCTCCATGACGGGCAAGTCGAAGACCGAGCAGGCGTTCAAGGCGAGCATCATGAAGAAGCACACACTGGAGGGCGTCATCACCTGCAACACGGACACGTTCTACGGCGTGGGGACGAACCCGGTCATCGCCGTTTTCACGGCGCACGAGCCGCACGACGCCGACAAGGTGTGCAAATTCATCGACTTTCGTGATGATGGGTACGAGGTGCGCGCACATGTTGGTCTTGTCGAGGGTGATTCTGCAAAGGATAAGAAGCAGCACCTGTTGGATGTCTGGAATGGACGTGCCGAAGCGCCGTCGAAGTTCTGCGTCGAGTCCACGGTGAAACCCGAGGATGAGTGGCTGCACTCGTTCTACTACTTCAACGACGAGATTCCCACGGATGCTGATTTCGAGAAGGCTATCGGCGATTATCTGACGTTCGAGTTCTCGATGGTCATGCAGAACCGTGAGTACCTGTTCGAAGGGGGCGACGACATTGCGGAGCTGGGCAAAGCCGTTAAGATTCCTGCTCTCGACGAGAAAGAGTGGAAGCCTTTTTCCATTGTGGATTTGTTTTCTTCGATTATTCCGGGTAAAGGGAAGGGATTGAATCATTTGAAAAAGGTATGCGCCGATGGAGTTAATTACATCGGGGCAACTAACCGAAACAATGGCGTTCTTTGTTATGTCGAAGAAGACACCTATTCTCGTTCCATGATTCTTGAGGGCAACTGTATTGGCTTTATCAAAAATGGTGATGGGTCAGCAGGTTTTGCAATATATAAAGCAGAGCAATTTATTTCAACCAGCGATGTTTTGTATGGTTATGCTGATTGGCTCAATAAGTTTACCGGACTCTTTTTTGTGGTTGCTCAAGATAAGATTGAGCATAAGTATAGTCACGGCTATAAACGGAATAAGGAGCATCTTGCTGGCGACAAGGTCATGCTTCCCGTCACTGATTCCGGCGAGCCTGATTACAAATACATGGAGCAATACTCCAAGAACATGATGCTTCGCAAGTATCAGCAGTATCTGACGTTTTTGCAACAGCGTAGCAATACTCGATAAGTAAATCAGCCCGTCGTTCCGTTTTGGGCGGCGGGCTTTATAATTAAATGCGTATTTACGCAATTCATCATATAGGAGGAACTAACGTGAAAGCCTATAAGCAGAAATTACGGGAGGGGGTGAGCTTATGGCACGTAAGAAGAGATTCGCGCCGAACGATAACAATCTTGCGATAGCGTACTATCGCTTCTCGTCCCATTCCCAGAACGAGGCGAGCATCGACCAGCAACGCGAGCTTGCCCACAAATGGGCGGATGCGCACGGCTTCAAAATCGTGCAGGAGTATGAGGACGCGGCAATATCCGGCACCACGGACGCACGACCGGGGTTCCAGCAGATGCTGTCGGAAGTCGCAAAAATCCGTCCTCATACCCTCATCATGTGGAAGACCGACCGTCTGGGACGCGACAAATACGTTCTGGCGATGGCAAAAAAGAAAATCCGCGACGCGGGATGCGAGATTCACCTGCTTGCCGAGAATATCCCGACGGAGGGACCCGAAGGCGTCCTCATCGAGGGATTGATGGAGGCCATGGCGGAGTATTACAGCCGCCAGCTGTCGCAGAACATCCAGCGCGGCATGGACTACAACGCGCAGCACGCCCTGTATAACGGTCACAAGCTGTTCGGCTATGACGTGGACAGGTCCACGAAGAAGTACATCCCAGACCCGAACACAGCGCCGTTCGTGCAGTGGGCGTTCAGGGAATACGCATCGGGCAAGCCGCTGAAGACCATTGCCGAGGAGATGAACGCGCAGGGCCTGCGCACGCCGAGGAACGCGAAGTTCAGCGTGAACATGCTGAACAAGATGCTCAAGAACCGCGCCTACATCGGCGAGTATCACCACGGCGACATCGTGGTCGAGGGCGGAATGCCCGTCCTTGTCGACAAGGCGACTTTCGACAGGGCGCAAAGGCGGTTCGCCGAGAACAAGCGCAAGGGTTCCCAGCGGATTCGAGACCAAGTTTTCGAGTATTTCGTGGACAAGGTCTATCTGTACGATGACAAGCTCGTCGTGAGCATGTGGTTCTCTGAGGACGACAAGCAGGAAATCACGTGGCGGGACTGGTTCTCGCTGGATGAGTATTGGACCGACGAATCCCCTTTTGTTAAAGGGGGAAGCGTTGAGTTCGACTGCTTCCCCCTCGGCTCCACCAAAACAGCTCAAATACGAACCGCAGGTGTTTTTCATCAAAGAAACGTTCGGGTTGGTGT
>SAMEA104315420__coassemble_289_pt1 | contig 39038 bp, 32 predicted proteins | sample SAMEA104315420__metabat2_low_PE_011 | metagenome-assembled genome bin SAMEA104315420 (sample SAMEA104315420) | gut metagenome | biome: Monkey gut; feature: monkey-associated habitat; material: faeces | place: China | collected 2013 | reverse complement strand
AATTGCAGTATAATCGCATATTTGAGATTACTTTCAGACATTTTAAAGGCAAATTCGAAACTCTTCCGTCAGCGTTATATATCATTCAACCCCTTTTTCGAGGCAAAAAACCGCCCGAAAATGCTCGAATATACAAGTTTGTTCAAAAATGTTTTGGTATATTTTTGCATCACTGCTCGAATGCCGCGTGCATCCGCAGTAAAAGAATCAATTTGAACATTTATGCTGCCGCAAATAAAAACGGTTTATCTTTCTGTATCTTTATGGTATAATGTTGCTGTTACTAAGGAATAGCGGTCAATATGCTGAAGTGCATTCGGCCGCATTCGAAATTGGAGGAAAAAATTGAATCTGTTTCTCAGCAAAATTCTCGCAGGATTTGTGATCGGTGCGGGAGCAATCATTCCCGGACTCAGCGGCGGAATTCTTGCCGTTTCGATGGGGTTGTATCAGCCGACGATTGAAGCAATCACCGGTTTTTTCAAAGCACCGAAAAAGAATTTTAATTTTCTGCTTCCGCTCGGCATCGGCGGAGTTATCGGTTTTGTGGTTTTCATGTTTTTGATCGACAGTCTGTTTGCAAAATATCAGACAGAAGTCGTCTGCCTTTTTATGGGGCTTGTAATCGGCAGTATCCCCTCTTTTCTGAAAGAAGCAAACGGTAACGAACCGTTTAAAAAAACTAATTGGCTCTATATTATCCTTGGCTTTGCGTTTGCAATAACACTTGTTTTGCTTGGATTTTTTACGGGTGAATCCGGTACCGGAGCAGCCGCGGCAAGCCGTGAACTTACTCCCCTGCTTGCTGCGCTTTGCGGCGGGATAATCATGATCGGCACCGTCCTTCCCGGCGTGAGCACATCATTCATTCTTATAAACATGAACGTTTATAAGAGTTTCATGGAAGTATTCACCAAGTTTCTCAGCAATCCCGGGCAGAATATCGTCCTCGGCCTATCCTCTATTGCCGGAATTCTTGTTGTTGCGATTCCGATGCTGCTGATTGTTCGGAAGGTGCTTAATCGTTTCCATCGTCAATCCTTCTATACACTGTTCGGCATACTGCTCGCAACAATTGTTGGTTGTGTGATACAGGAAGTTATGCGCAACCAAGCCGGCATCGGTTTCCTGAGGATTGTGGTTCTTGTTGTTCTTTTTGCCGGCGGTGTTGCAGCATCCTATGCTATGGACAGTGCAACGAAAAAACTCGAACTGCACGAGGAAACTGCCGAAAGATCGACTGCGGCTGAGTGAGTTTTTGCACTGTCCGCTCAGCACTCTGTATTTAAGTTTTGAGGTTCGAAAACAGACTTTACGTTTTCGAACCTCTTTTTATGTGTAAATTAACAAAACGCCGGTAAAACACATCAATGCGTCATGCCGGCGTTAATCGTACACATATTGTCGACCGATACCGGCGGAAGCGTGTTCCTCCGATATCGGCTTTTGTTTTACGAATGACTTATTCGTTCAGCTTTTCCACTGATCAATACATTCCTGCGCCGCCCATGGGAGGTTCGGGTGCTTCGGGCTTGGGAATATCGCAAACGATGCTTTCGGTGGTCAGAACCATTGCCGCAACGGAAGCAGCATTCTGGAGTGCGCTCCTTGTGACCTTGGTGGGATCGATAATGCCCTTTTCAACCATCATGCCGTATTCATTTTTCGCTGCGTCGTAGCCATAGCCAAGCTTGCCTGCACTGCGGACGTTTGCAACGATAACGCTGCCTTCAAGGCCCGCATTTGCACTGATCTGGCGGATGGGCTCTTCAAGAGCGCGGACGATAATTGCAACGCCGGTGCGGAAATCGCCTTCGTTTTTTGTCTCCAGCGCCTTAACCCTGTCGATAACGCTGAGAAGCGCAATGCCGCCGCCGGGCACGATGCCCTCTTCAACCGCAGCGCGGGTTGCGTTAAGAGCGTCCTCTATGCGCATTTTAATCTCCTTCATTTCGGGTTCGGTTGCAGCACCGACGGAAATGACGGCAACGCCGCCTGCAAGCTTTGCAAGGCGTTCCTGGAGTTTTTCTTTATCGTATTCGGAAGTGGTTTCCGCAATCTGAGCACGAATCTGCTTTACGCGTGCAGCAATAGCTTCCTGATTGCCTGCACCCTCGACAATGGTGGTGTTCTCTTTGTCGACACGAACCTGGCGTGCCCTGCCGAGCTGGTTAAGCGTGGTTTCTTTAAGATCCATTCCGAGTTCTTCGGAAATAACCTCACCGCCGGTAAGGGTTGCGATATCCTTGAGCATTTCCTTGCGCCTGTCACCGAAGCCGGGGGCTTTTACCGCAACGCAGGTGAAGATGCCGCGAAGCTTGTTCACAACGAGAGTTGCAAGCGCATCTCCCTCAACATCTTCCGCAATGATGAGCAGCTTTTTGCCCTGCTGTGCGATAGGTTCGAGAACGGGCAGAATCTCCTGGATGTTGCTGATTTTTTTCTCGGTAATCAGAATATAGGGGTCATCAAGAACAGCTTCCATCTTGTCGGAATCGGTTACCATGTATGCAGAAGCATAGCCTCTGTCAAACTGCATACCCTCAACAACGTTGAGTTCGGTTTTCATTGTTTTGCCTTCTTCAATGGTGATAACGCCGTCGTTGCCGACTTTTTCCATTGCATCGGAAATAAGTGCGCCGACCCTTTCGTCGGAAGCGGAGATTGAGGCAACCTGTGCGATCTCCTGTTTGCCGGAAACGGGTTTGCTGATTTCCTTAAGGCCTGCAACAGCTTCTTCAACTGCTGCTTCAATGCCCTTGCGGAGAACCATGGGGTTTGCACCTGCCGCAACGTTCTTCATGCCCTCGCGAACGATCGCCTGAGCAAGAATTGTTGCTGTTGTTGTGCCGTCGCCTGCAACGTCATTTGTTTTTGCAGCCACTTCGCGAACGAGCTGTGCACCCATGTTTTCGAACGGGTCTTCAAGCTCGATCTCTTTCGCAATGGTAACACCGTCATTTGTGATAAGCGGTGCGCCGTATTTCTTTTCAAGAACAACATTGCAGCCCTTGGGCCCGAGAGTGATTTTAACCGTATTTGCAAGAGTGTCAAGGCCCGCTTCAAGAGCGCGGCGTGCATCTTCTCCGTGTTTTATCTGTTTTGCCATAAAAAAATACTTCCTTTCAGTAAAGTTTTAAAAGTTGCTGCGACCACTGAGCAGACAGAAACGGGTGCATCCCGAATCAAATTATGCTCAGCGTCTTGTCGTGTTACTCAACAACGGCAAGAATATCGCTCTGGCGAACGATGATGTATTCTTCGCCGTCAAGCTTGACTTCATTGCCCGCATACTTTGAATAGATAACTTTGTCGCCGACGTTTACGGACATCGTGACGTCCTTGCCGTCAACAACACCGCCGGGGCCGACTGCGATAACTTCCGCCATCTGGGGCTTTTCTTTTGCGTTTCCGGTAAGGATGAGCCCGCTCTTGGTGGTTTCTTCAACTTCGCAGCTCTTGATAACAACTCTGTCGAATAAAGGTCTGATTTTCATAACAATACCTCCTGTATGTGGATAACACTTCAGTTATGCTGATGCACCCGTATGTGTGAAACTAATTGTGCAAAAGCACTGCCCTGCCTCCGTTCCGACGCAGAAACCGTGCAGCAGTACGAAGTTTGATGCATACTTGATGCAATGCAATAACATTGTGTTGAAATCGAATTCAATGTCGGATGAGAATCACAGTCTGCCGTAAGGAAGCGCGGCACCCGGGATATTCCCCGAAGCTCGGGCTTTGCCTATGCCGCAGGATTGCTCACGCATTAAACCGATCGGTGTACATAATCATTATTACCGATAATTGGTATTATATTCAACTGCTCCGCATTGTCAAGCCCGGTCACGGGGTTGACGCAATATATAATCATTATCCGGGCATTTAGTGTTGCATTTTTTGAAAAATGGGAATATAATGACAGCATGTTGCCGGGCATCCGTTCCGATCAGCCGCATCGTTGTTTAAAATCAACATTGCAGGCGGCACGTCGGATCATGCGGCGGATACCCGTAAACAGAGTACCATCAGATGAAGGAGGTTAAAGCATGAACAGGATTATCTCAGGAATCAACGGCTTCGGTGTATACCCGTTTTCCGTTTGTGCAGTCGGCCGCCTTCGGTGCATCAATGCCTGACTTTTGCTGCAAGAGCAAATAACAGGGGTTTGATGTTATCAGCCTTATCCGAGCCGCAAGCACGATTGCGGCTCGTTTTTTTGCCGCAATTGCTGCAAGTCAACGCTTTTTCGAAACTTGAAAACAGAAAAGAGCATTCGAACACACGCTTGCGCGTCGGCAGATACGGTTTTTGCCCATAGACCTTATCATTGCAATTCATATATTTAAGCGCAGCAGTTCACTTCGGCGAACAGCCCAAAGCCGATTTCCGTTACTCGGCTTTGTTTAATAAACGCAGGCTCGCACGCTCTTTTCAAAACCGAAATCTGCTTCAAAGCCGCTTTTCCGAAAAGGCATACCTTTAACCTTTTCCGGAACATGCTTTCGGGGCGTTTCAAATTCATAAACGTTTACTTCGGCATGCACCGCAGTTCCGCTTTCTGCTCCGTGCGGAATTCATGTGTGCCGAACGAAAAAGCTCTTCACCCGCTGCGGCATCACAAGGCGCACATCCGAACCGGAACAGCGGCTGCATGTTTTCGATTCAACCGACAGTTTTGGAGGAACTATGGACAAAAAGACTAAGAAACAAAAAGAAAAGATCAAGCACCGCGCAATCAATTGGAAGCTTGTTTCGGAATTTTGCCGCGGCACGGCGGGGCATTTCATTCTCGGAACGCTCGGCATAGTTTTTGCGGCTCTGTCCGCATACTGCATACCGCTCATAACAAGCTTTACCATCGACTATGTTCTCATCGGCTATGCCGAAGAAGGGTACAGCGGCGGCATTGCGGTTGCCCCTTGGATCGAACGCCTTATAGATTCAATCGGCGGAATCCCTTTTCTTGAACAGCATCTCTATATCATGGGCATTGCTTTAATAGCTGCAACAGGTGTGAATGCGCTTTCTGTTTATATTCGCAGAAGTCAGATTGCCTACGGCGCGGAAACAATGTCCTACAACATGCGCAACAGGCTCTATTCGCACCTTGCGAACGTGCCTTACGACTATTACAAGCATATTTCAAGCGGCGATATCATTCAGCGCTGCACATCGGATGTTGACACCATCCGCAGGTTTGTTACAAATCAGCTGCTTGAAATCATTCGCACAATCGTCATGATCGTTGCCGCTGCAATAATCATGTTCACGCTCAATCCGAAGCTTGCAGCTTTTTCCGTAATGATAATGCCGTTCCTTGCTGTTGCATCGTTCGTGTATTTCAAGTTTGTTAAGGATCAGTTCACTCTTTCGGACGAGGCCGAAGGCAAGCTTTCTGCCGTTATTCAAGAGAACGTTTCCGGAATGCGTGTTGTGCGTGCGTTCGGGCAGCAGCGCAGCGAATTTGAAAACTTCACGGAGAAGAACGCTGATTTTCGCAAAAAGAACGATAAGCTTCTTATGATGCTTGCCTACTACTGGGGCTGCACTGACGGCTTTGGCTATCTGCAAATCGGCATCAGTCTTGTTGCAGGCATCATTTTAGCTCTCCGCAAAGAAATATCGGTTGGTGAAATGCTTGTTTTCTCAAGCTACACATCAATGCTTGTCTGGCCCGTTCGTCAGCTTGGGCGAACCCTTGCCGACCTTGGCAAGGCAAGCGTCTCTCTCGGCAGAATCGACGAGATTCTTGAAGTCCCCCCCGAAAAGGAACCCGGGAAAGCATTGACTCCGGAAATTCACGGCGACATTGAGTTCCGCCATGTTAATTTCGGCTACGAGGACGGACAGGAAGTCCTTAAGGACATCACCTTCACTGCAAAGCGCGGCGAAACCGTTGCTATTCTCGGCTCCACCGGTTCCGGCAAATCCAGCCTTGTGCAGCTGCTGCAAAGGCTGTACACATGCCGCAGCGGTGAAATTCTTATCGACGGCGTGAATATCAACGACATAGAGCGGCATCATCTGCGCCGCAATATTGGCATCGTTTTACAGGAACCCTTCCTTTACTCCAGAACGATCATGGAAAACGTTCGCATCGTCAACCCCGACGCAGCCGATGAAGAGGTGTTTGACGCCACCCGCGTTGCATCGGTGCATGACGTTATTCAGAGTTTCGAAAACGGTTACGACACTGTCGTCGGCGAAAAGGGCGTTACATTGTCCGGAGGACAAAAGCAGCGCGTTGCAATTGCAAGAATGCTGATGCAGAAAGCCCCAATCATCGTGCTTGACGACTCGATGAGCGCGGTTGATACCGAAACCGATGCGGCAATCCGCGATGCACTGCATTCGCGCCGCAGCAGCTGCACGACATTCATCATTTCGCACCGTATCACAACGCTCTGCCGCGCAGACAAGATTCTTGTGCTTGAAGGCGGCAGGCTTGTGCAGACGGGAACACACGAGGAGCTGCTTAAGCAGGACGGACTGTATAAACGCATTGCGGATATTCAGAATCTGCTTGAAGATGAGCTCCGAACCGAACAGGAGGAAAACTAATGTCAGAAGAACTTACCACCACTGCTCTTAAAGAAGAGGAGTTTAATAAAAAAGTTGACATGAAGGTCTGGAAGCGGCTGCTTGCTTACGGACTGCGTCAAAAAAAACTGCTGATTCCGCTGATCGTGTTCATGTTCATAGTTGCGGCTATCGACCTTGTTTACCCGCAGCTGAGCAGATACGCAATCGACAGCATAATCATGCAGGGTGATATTAAGCGGCTCATTCCGTTCGCCGCAGTGTATTTTATTGTCATTGCGCTTCAATCCTTCGGGACTGTGATGTTTATTTCACGCGCCGGAAAGCTTGAAATGGCAATCGCTTATGATATCCGTCAGGACGCATTCAAAAAGCTTCAGGAGTTGTCATTCTCGTACTATGACAAGACCGCAGTCGGCTACATCATGGCGCGAATGATCGGCGATATTCCCCGCCTCAGCGACATGATCGCATGGAGTCTTACGGATATTCTCTGGTCCGGCGGCTTTGTTATCGGCTGCACCGTCATGATGCTTTCAATGAATTGGAAGCTCGCCCTTCTCGTGCTCATCGTTGTTCCGCCGATTGCGATTCTGTGCGCATGGTTTCAAAAAAGAATTCTTCAGCAGCACCGAATCGTACGCAAACAGAATTCCCGCATTACAGGTGCATTCAATGAGGGCATTATGGGTGCGGTCACGACGAAAACGCTCGTTCGTGAAGAACGCAATTTTGAAGAGTTTAAAGCAGAATCCGGCAAAATGCGGAAAGCCTCGATCCGGGCTGCCGTGCTTTCGGCAATGTTTACCCCCATCGTTATGACTTTGGGTTCGGTAGGAACCGCTCTTGCGCTTTACGCCGGCGGGCGCACCGTTATCGCACCCACTGTATTCGGTGCGGCAATGACCATCGGCGTGCTTTCAACCTTCATTTCGTACACCACCAACCTGTTTGACCCGATTCAGCAGCTTGCAGGTATATTCGCGGAAATGCAAAGTGCGCAGGCGAGTGCCGAACGCGTTGTTTCGCTGCTTGACACCGAAAGCGATATTACGGACACTCCCGAAGTTATTGAAAAATACGGTGACTGCATGAACCCCAAACGCGAAAACTGGGAGGACATCCGCGGCGATATTGAATTTCGCAATGTGAGTTTTGCATACAACGGCGGCGAAAAAGTGCTGAAAGATTTCAGTCTTGTGGTTAAACAGGGCGAGACCATCGCACTCGTCGGTGAAACAGGTGCCGGCAAGAGCACAATTGTGAACCTTGTTTGCAGGTTCTATGAACCGACCGAAGGGCGCATTCTTATTGACGGTACGGATTACCGCAAGCGCAGTCAACTCTGGCTTCAGGACAGGCTCGGCTATGTTCTGCAAACTCCGCACCTGTTCTCCGGAAGCATACGGGACAATATCCGTTACGGCAAAAAGGATGCAAGCGATGAAGAAGTCCGTGCTGCCGCAAAAACGGTTCATGCCGATGAATTCATTGAACAGCTCGAAAACGGCTATGATACCGAAGTCGGCGAAGGCGGCGCAAGGCTTTCGACAGGTCAGAAGCAGCTGATTTCATTCGCAAGGGTTATCCTTGCCGACCCGCGTATTTTTGTTCTTGATGAAGCAACGAGCTCCATCGATACCGAAACCGAAGTGCTTATACAGAGTGCGATCCGGACCGTTCTGAAAAACAGAACAAGCTTCATTGTTGCGCACAGGCTTTCCACAATCCGGTCAGCGGACAGAATTCTTGTTATCCGCAACGGAAGAATCACCGAATCCGGTACGCATCGCGAACTGTTGAAACTCAAAGGTTATTACTATGATCTTTATACCACTCAGTTCACGGAAACAAGCACGGCGAGCCTGCTTAAATAAAGCACACGGCATTGCAGAACGGCTGCACTGCATGATATAATGGCTGCGGCGTAATCGCCGCACTGCATTTTCTCTTTGAGAAATCAAACCCTGCGGCGGTTTGCGCACGGCACAGAATGAACCCCGTTTCGGAGCATTCCATTCCCAAGCCGAGCCTGACCGCCGCTTTTTGACTGCTCGGCAGCGAAAGCGCACCGGTTGATCTTTGCGAACAGATTTTTAATTTCAGATTCAGATATTGAAAGGAATGCGAATTTTGGATTCAAACAATACATTTTCGAGCGAGACTTTATCCGATTTGTCCCATGACGCACAATGTCCGCACAAGATTTGCAGCGGCAGCGGCATCGAAAGCAAACTCCCTCACGCATTCATCAAAAGAATGCGCACCGATTTCGAAACCACGGCTGAGTATGAGCGTTTTATTGCCTGTTATTCGGATGCACCCATCCGCGCAATGCGTATAAACACACTTAAAATCTCAAAGGAACGCTTCCTTGACCTTTGTCCGTGGCGAACCAAGCAATCGGAGCTGCTTAACGAAGGGTTGATACTTACCGAAAACCCGGAGCATATCGGAACGCATCCTTATCATATTGCCGGGCTCTTTTATATGCAGGAGCCCTCCGCCATGAGCGTTGTCGAAGCTGCCGAAATAGCTCCCGGAATGCGCGTGCTCGACCTTTGTGCCGCGCCCGGAGGCAAAAGCGGAGGAATCGCCGCAAGGCTTTGCGGCCGCGGAATTCTTGTTTCAAACGAAATTATCCCGAATCGCGCAAAACTGCTTGCCCGCAACCTTGAGCGGCTCGGAATCGTGAATGCCGTTGTAACATCCGCTCACCCGGATGCCGTTGCGGAAGCCCTGCCGCAGTATTTCGATCGTGTTGTTGTTGACGCCCCCTGCTCCGGCGAAGGCATGTTCCGAAAGGATCCGACCGCAATTGCCGAATGGTCACTGGAACATGTTTCGGCATGTGCCAAGCGTCAGCAGCAAATTCTTGAAAGTGCATGCCGCTGCGTTGCGCCCGGCGGAAAGCTTATCTACTCCACATGTACATTCTCACGCGAGGAAAACGAAGATGTAATTGAGGAGTTTTGCCGTATGCATCCGGAATTCACTGTTGAGATGCAGCACAGGCTTTATCCGCATACATGCTGCGGAGAAGGACATTTTGCTGCAAGACTGCAAAGGAATCGCAGCAGCTTTCCCGACACTTCCGCATTAACGGCTTCCGCGGAATCTGCCTGCACCGCACAAAAAAAAGCAGGGACACGCTGCGGACGTGCAAAACGTTCCGACTGCATACCGGATGCTGTTGCCGTGCCGCGGATTAAGGATAAAGCCGAAATTGCGGCGCTTACAGAGTTCCTCAGGGATTCCTTTCTTGATTTCAGTGATGAATCAAGGTTAAATGAATTTCTTCATGAAATTCGCCGTATGTCTGACGGCAGAATTGTTTATGCACCGTTCACCTTTCATGAAAACCTGCTCAGGCTGCGCATACTGTCCCTCGGGGTTGAAGTCGGTGAATTGCTTAAAGGCAGGTTCAAACCCTGCCACTCGTTTTTTGTTGCGTGCCACGGACTGCATTTTCGCAATGAAATCAGTTTATCATATGATTCGGATGAACTTCGCCGATATCTTTCCGGAAATACTTTACCCGTTCCGGTCGATATGCGCGGTTTTGCTGCGGTTTCCGTTGACGGCTGTACACTCGGTTTCGGCAAGGCTGTTGACGGCGTGCTTAAGAATCATTTTCCCAAAGGACTTGCGGTTGCCGCATTTCGTTGATGCAGCCGACGGAGCTTTTGGCAACCGGTTGTTTTCTGTGCGGATTTTTGTGCCGTGCGACTATGTATTGACAACAAATTGATCGGATTATGTCCTTTTTTGTGTTGCATTCCGCGCCATGTTGTTATATAATTATTGGGTTGGGATATACTGGTTCGCAATACTGTTCAACTTATACGGAGGTAAAATATGAGAAACGGAAATTCATCACTTATTCCTTCAATGAAGGCAAACACGCTGGCCTCGTTGGTTTATCTTTTCACTGCCGTGTTCGGCATTCTGAACGGCTTCTGGGGTTTTCTTGCCCTCGTAACGTTTGTCTGCGCTGTTGTGCTGATTTTCATTGAAAAGAACTCATTCGTGCGCAGAGCGTGTGTTCAGGTTATTTTTCTTCATATTGTCACATTTATATCCTCGTTGATATTCGGAATCCTTCTCGGGAAGCTCGGATTCTTCAGGACTGTGCATTGGATCATATGCACAATTGTTGCGCTGTTCACGCTTTACTGCTCCTACCGCGCTGCAATGGGCAACAGATCGGATATTCCGTTTATCGGAAACATTGTTGATTCTGTTTGTTCCTCCTTGGGCATATAATTTGCCAAGGGCATTGTTCACGGGGTGCCGACGGTCTCCACGGCGTTATGTTTTTGTTCGGCAAACCCGCGAAACAATGTATTTCCCGCATAAACGTATATAAATGATTTAATCGGCGCATTACTATGCAGGCACCGATTAAGAGTTCGGTTAACACGCGCACAATATAAATAAGGAGGTTTCAAATGGCTTTTTTTGATAAAATCGGCGACAAGGCGAAGGGTCTTGTTGATTCCGCAAAAATAACATACAAGGTTTCTGAAGAAAAGAGCAAGCTTTCAGAGCTTTACGAGCATCTTGGGCTTTTGGTTTGGGAAGCACACCAAAACGATGCCGAACCGCCGGCAGAACTTGTTCCCGTATTTGACAGGATACGCGAGGTTCATGCCTCCATTGAAAAGCTTACGGCAGAGCTTTCGAGCGTTAAGTCCAAAATCAACACTAACACTAACGGCAACAGCGACAGCAACGGAGAATGCTGCTGCGGCTCGGATGATTCCTCCACCGAGTTCGCCGAGGATTCGTTCGACAATCGAAGCGGTGATGCCGCAAATGAGTATGAATGCAGCCGCGAAGATTTTCATGCCGTTGACGGCACAATTAAGTGCCCCAGCTGCGGCCGTCAGATTGATAAGCTTTCCGCTTTCTGCCCGTGCTGCGGCAATAAGCTTCCCGCCGATGACTCCGCAAAACCCGATTGTTCGGCAAAGCGTTATTGCGCTGCATGCGGTTCCGAGTTGAATTCCGCTGCTGCATTTTGCCCGCACTGCGGAGCAAAAAATTGACGATTTTGATATATTACCGCATTGCTGTTGACACGGCTTTATGCATCGGTTATAATTAAGTTTGTTTAATATTGCGTTGACGAAGAGGAGTAGCATTCTGTCGGCAAAAGAGATTTTTCCCCTCGGCTGAAAGGGAAATTTGCAGGGACAGTGTGTGAAGGTCGCTTCTGAGCATTCGGGGGTAGCAACCCGAACGGCACGCCCCGTTACGGCGATTCAAGTGGAACGCATTCGTTCGGCATTCTGTGCTGCGATTTTCTGTTTTTGATGATTGCCCGCATCCGACCGGCCGCTGTGTTCAACAAAGGTGGTACCGCGAGCGCACCTCTCGTCCTTTGAAGATGAGAGGTGCGATTTTATTTTTCGGAGGTACTTAAAATGTGCGATCATTGCAGCAATCAGGGCATTGAAAACGCGGAGAAAATTGCAGACACCGCAGCTGCACCCGACGAAATGCCCAAAACCTACGACCCTTCTTCGGTTGAAGAAAGGCTGTACAAAAAATGGGAAGAGCGCGGATATTTTCATTCCGAGCCGAATCCCGATAAACCACCTTACACCATTGTGATTCCCCCGCCCAACATCACGGGTCAGCTCCACATGGGACATGCACTTGATGAAACCATGCAGGACATACTGATTCGCTACAAGCGTATGAGCGGTTTTGAAACACTCTGGCTGCCCGGCACGGATCATGCATCTATTGCAACCGAAGTTAAGGTTGTTAACAAACTTGCGGCCGAAGGCATTTCAAAAACGGATATCGGCAGAGAGGGTTTTCTTGAACATGCTTGGGCATGGAAAAAAGAATACGGCGGACGCATAGTTACTCAGCTTCGCAAGCTCGGTTCTTCCTGCGATTGGGAGCGCGAACGCTTCACAATGGATGACGGATGCAGCAGAGCAGTTACGAAAGTTTTTGTTGATTTATATAAAAAAGGTTTGATTTACCGCGGCGATCGCATCGTCAACTGGTGTCCGCACTGCAAAACGGCGATTTCCAATGCGGAGGTTGATTTTGTTGAACAGCCCAGCAATCTTTGGCATGTTCGCTATGATGCACCGGACGGCAGCTATTCCATCATCTGCGCAACGACCCGCCCGGAAACCATCCTCGGCGACACAGGCATAGCCGTTAACCCCAATGACCCGCGCTATACGGAAATTGTCGGCAAAACCGTTGTTGTGCCCATCATCGGCAGGGAAATTCCCATAGTTGCGGATGAATATGTTGAAATGGACTTCGGCACCGGCGCCGTTAAAATCACTCCGAGTCATGATCCGAACGATTTTGAAGTCGGTCAGCGCACGGGACTCCCCCGCATGTGTGTGTTCACGGAAGACGGGCATATCAACGAACTCGGCGGAAAATACGCCGGACTTACAACCAAAGAATGCCGCAAAATATTTGTTGAAGATCTCAGGCAATGCGGCGCACTGGTTAAAATCGAGCCCTACAGCCACAACGTCGGCACATGCTACCGCTGCGGCACAACTATCGAACCCATGGTCTCCAAGCAATGGTTCGTTGCCGTAAAGGATCTTGCGGAGCCCGCCATTAAGGCGGTTGAAAGCGGACGAATTCGCTTTGTTCCCGAAAGATATGCTCAAACGTACTATAATTGGATGTACAACATCCGTGACTGGTGCATTTCCCGCCAGCTCTGGTGGGGACATCGCATTCCCGCTTATTATTGCGACTGCTGCGGAGAAACCATTGTTGAAGAAAACGCGCCCGAACGCTGCCCGAAATGCGGCAGTACAAACCTGCATCAGGATGTCGACGTTCTTGACACATGGTTCTCCTCGGGCATGTGGCCGTTCTCCACTCTCGGCTGGCCGGATAAAACCCCCGAGCTGAAGTATTATTACCCAACATCCACCCTTGCCACCGGCTATGACCTTATCTTCTTCTGGATTGCAAGAATGATAATGTTCGGATTGTACGTTATGGGCGATATTCCGTTCGACACTGTCTATATCCACGGCATGGTTCGCGACGAGCAGGGACGAAAAATGAGCAAGTCCCTCGGCAACGGAATCGACCCGTTGGAAATAATCAAAGAGTATGGTGCCGATTCCCTGCGTTTCAGTCTGACTTCCGGCACTGCCGCGGGCACCGATATGCGCTATCAGCCCAAAAAGGTTGAGGCTGCACGCAATTTCTGCAACAAGGTTTATAACGCTTCCCGCTTCGTGATGATGAACCTCGGCGACGGTGAGCTGCAGCCCGTTGACATGAGCATAACCGACATTGCGGATAAATGGATCCTGCATCGTCTGAACGAAGTTGCCGAAGCCGTGACTGCAAATCTCGACTCGTTTGATCTGAATCTTGCCGTTGACAAGATTTACAGCTTCATTTGGACGGAGTTCTGTGATTGGTACATCGAAATGGCGAAACCGCGCCTTTACGGCGAGGATGAAGCGCAAAAAGCAAATGTTCGCGCCATCCTTGTTCATGTACTCAAAAACAGCATGAAGCTGCTGCATCCGTTCATGCCTTTCATCACCGAGGATATTTACACCCGTCTGCCCGGCAGCGAGGAAACCATTATGCTCTCCGCATGGCCGAAGGCTGATGCTGCATTCAGCTTCCCCGCCGAAGCCGCCGCTGCCGACGGACTTATGGATATGGTTCGCGCAATCCGCAACGTTCGCGCAGAGATGAATGTTCCCCCTGCAAAACGGGCGCATGTAACGATCGTTACAAATGCAGCAAACGAGGCGGCATGCCGCGCAGCAGCACCGTATCTGAATAAGCTTGCCGGTGCAAGCACGGTTTCCGTACAGCTCGACAAGTCCGGCATTGACAGGAATGCAGTTTCGGTTGTTTCAACGCTCGGTGAGGCATTTATGCCGATGAATGAGCTTATTGATATTGCAAAGGAACTCGACCGCCTTGCAAAGGACAGGAAGCATTGGCAGAGCGAAGTTTCCCGCGCCGAAGGCAAGCTGAATAACCAAGGTTTCCTTGCCAAAGCGCCCGAAAAGGTTGTTGAGGAAGAACGTTCAAAGCTTGAAAAGGCAAAGGAAATGCTTGCAAAACTTGAAGCACGCATTGCCGAAATGCAGAGCATGTAATCTTGCCCTAAGCATTAAGCTTTAAACAGGCCATGACCGGGCATGATATCCCGTCAAACAGCATTCGCTTAACAACGCCGAAGGATTCCCGCACGGGGATCCTTTGGTACGCATAATCCGCAAATATATTGCAAAACACGCAAATGCTGAAAACCAATGTGTTTACAACGCTGATTTTTTATGCTATAATTAGGAATAGTGTGTACGCTTGTGCGCGTTTCGCTTCCGATTCCGTGCACAGCGCAGCCAGGATTGATAAACAAATGTTTAATTATTAATTACCACGAGAGGGGAAATAAACAACGATATGAAAAACTATCAAGCTGACAGCATCCGCAATATTGCCGTCCTCGGCCACGGCGGAGAAGGCAAAACCACTTTGACTGAAGCAATGCTTTTCAATGCAGGGCTTCTCGACCGCATGGGCAAGGTTGACGACGGCACGACCGTTTCCGACTATGATCCCGAAGAAACCAAAAGACACATTTCCATCAGCGCAGCTGTTGCTCCCTTTGAGTGGAACGGAACCAAAGTAAACCTTATTGACGCTCCCGGTTTCTTTGATTTCTATGGCGAAGTATACGAAGCAATGGCTCTTGCTGATTCCGCAATTATCGTTTGCAGCGCAGTTTCCGGTCCCGTTGTCGGCACCGAAAAAGCAATGAGCATGTGCAAAAAGGCAAATATGCCCCGCATGATCGTCATCAACCAGATGGATCGCGAAAACGCAAACTTTGACAAGGCAATCGAGGGCCTGCACGACAAGTTCGGCGTTACCTGCGTTCCCATTCAGCTCCCCATTATCGAAAAAGGCGCATATGTCGGTTACGTTGACCTGACCACCATGACCGCAAAGAGATTCGACGGCAAGGGCGAAAAGGAAATCGACATTCCCGCTTCTCTCGCAGGCCGTGCCGAAGAATTGCGCGAAGCTCTTATGGAAGCAGCCGCAGAAGGCGATGAAGAGCTCATGATGACCTATCTTGACACAATGGAACTCAGCCAGGAAGAGATCATTCGCGGTCTCAACCTCGGTATTGCAGAAGGTGCCGTAACTCCCGTTTGCTGCGTTTCCGCACTGCTCAACACCGGCGTTCACACCCTCATGAACAACCTTGTTCACTATATGCCCACAGCTGACAAGGCGCCCATCCGCCCCGCTGTCAACGCCCGCACAGGCGAAGCCGTTGAAATCAAGCGCGACGGCAAGTTTGCCGCTCAGATCATGAAGACCGTTGCTGACCCCTTTGTCGGCAAGATCTCCATCATGAAGGTTTATGCAGGCTCCATTGATGCAACCTTTGCAGCATACAACCCCAACGCCGAAAAGAGCGAAAAATCCGGCGCAGTTTACATGATGCGCGGCAAGAACCTCATCAACGTTGACAAGCTCTGCGCAGGCGACATCGGCGCAATGGCAAAGCTTCAGTTCACAAACACCGGCGATACTCTGACCGACCCCGCAGAACCCGTCAAGTTCGCACCCATCGAGTTCCCCGCTCCCTGCATTTCTCTTGCAGTTTCCGCAAAGAAACAGGGCGAAGAAGATAAAGTCTTTGCAGGCATCAACCGCCTCACCGAAGAAGATCCCACTATGGAGATCGAAAAGAATGCAGAAACCGGCGATGTTCTTATCAAAGGTCTCGGCGAAATGCATATTGACGTTATCTGCGCAAAGCTCAAAAACAAATTCAAGGTTGAAGCAAGCCTTGCAGATCCCCGCATCCCCTACCGTGAGACTATCCGTACCATGGCAGAGGCTGAAGGTAAGCATAAAAAGCAGACCGGCGGTGCAGGTCAGTTCGGCGTTGTTCAGATGCGCTTCGAACCCTCCCCCACGGGTGAATTTGAATTTGTTAACGCAATCGTCGGCGGCGTAGTTCCCAAGGAATTCATCCCCGCAGTTGAAAAGGGTCTCCGTGAAGCAATGGTCAAGGGTGTTCTTGCAGGCTATCCCATGGTTGGCATCAAAGCTACTCTTTATGATGGCAAATACCATCCCGTTGATTCCAAGGAAGTTGCGTTCAAATCCGCAGCCCGCCTTTCCTACAAGGCTGCCTGTGCAAAAGCTTCCCCCGTGCTTATTGAACCGATCTATCGTTACGAAGTTCTCGTTCCCAATGAATACATGGGCGATATCATGGGCGATATGAGCCGCCGTCGCGGCCGTCTCATCGGCACCAACCCCACTTCCGAGGGTACCGTTGTTATTGCGGAAGCTCCCTTGAGCGAAATGTTCAAGTATGCAACCGACCTGCGCAGCATGACTCAGGGTCGCGGTTCCTTCACCAGTGAGTTTGTTCGCTATGAAGATGTTCCCGCAAACGTTGCTCAGAAGATTATCGAGTCCGCAAAGAAGGACGACGAGGACGACGAATAATTTTTCGTTGCAGGCTGATTTATGCTCAGCCGAATTTAAATCAGCTTAATCAGTAATTCAAACACAGGGACATTGCACACGCAATGTCCCTGCCTTTAAAAAAGAAAAGGAGCATGTTCTAAAAATGAAAAAAGCTCTCGTTGCATATTTTTCCGCATCCGGCGTTACCGAGCAGGTTGCCGAAAAGCTTGCGTCCGCAGCACATGCCGACTGCTTCCGTATTCAGCCGAAAATCGCTTACACAAAGGCTGACTTGGACTGGACAAACAAAAGCTCACGCAGCTCAGTTGAAATGTCCGACCCTGCATCCCGCCCCGAGATTGTGAACGAAAACCTCGATATTTTGTCTTATGACGTCATGTTCATCGGCTTCCCCATCTGGTGGTATGTGGCTCCGACAATAATCAATACATTCCTCGAGAGTTTTGACCTTTCGGGAAAGACAATTGTTCCGTTTGCAACTTCAGGCGGAAGCGGAATGGGAAAAACTAATGCCGGGCTTGCACCGAGCTGCCGCGGCGCAAAGCTGCTTGACGGCAAAGTCTTTAAAATTAACGTTACAGCCGAAGAGCTTGCAAACTGGGTAAAAAGCCTTGGAATTTAATGATGATCACTGCATTGCAAACCGGGAGCACGGCTTTGCAATTGAAACCGAGCGTTTGATTCTTTATCCGACAGCAAATGAATCGATGAAGCTCCTTATTGCAGCGGAACACGATGCGGAAATGAAGCAAGCCTACTCCGAAATGCTTCAGGGTTGTGTTCAAAACCCGAACGAGCGGATATGGTATGCGGTATGGTATATCGAGCTGAAAAACTCTCCGCGTACCATTGTCGGTGATTTCTGTTTCAAAGGGTTGAATGCGGACGGAACGGTTGAAATCGGATACGGCCTGTATGACGGCTGCTGCGGACGCGGATACATGACCGAAGCTCTTGAAGCCGTCTGCAAATGGGCCGTTCTCCAACCGCGTGTAAAGCGAATCGAAGCCGAAACTGCTCCGGAGAACAATGCTTCCAAGCGTGTACTGTTCCGCGTCGGCTTTATGCCGACGGGTGCCATCGGGGAAGAGGGTCCGCGGTTTGTTTTTTTGAGTACACCAAACAATTAAACCGTATACAATAAAGAGAGCATTGCTCAATGCGGCAGTGCTCCCTTTGTTTTTTCAGTGTTCAACAGCAAAAGCGGCTGACACAGCTTCTGTTGTTTTTGAATTCATCTCAACCCGACGCGCCTGTAAACAAGATCCAACGTTTTTTCTGCGGCTTCGGAAGCGCGGCGTGCACCGTCCTTTGTTATGCGCTCAAGCTCTGCCTTGTCCGCCAGTATGCGCCTGTACTCTGTCTGCACGGGTTCAATCTCGGCAATAACCGCATCCGCAACGGCGGTTTTAAGCGTGCCGTAACCGCAGCCTTCAAATTCCGCAACGGTCTGTTCTATTGTTTTTCCTGTCATCGCACTGTAAATGGAAAGCAGGTTGTTCATGCCGGGGCGTCCTTCTTCATATGCAATTCGCCCTTCGCTGTCCGTAACTGCGCGCTTAAACTTCTTTGTTATCACCGCCGGTTCATCGAGAATCGAAATATACGAATTCGGGTTAGTGTCCGATTTGCTCATTTTCTTTTCCGGATCGGTAAGGCTCATTACTCTGCCGCCCACTTTCGGAATGTACGGCTCGGGAAGTTTGAATGTTTCGCCGTAGGCATTATTGAAGCGTGCGGCAATATCGCGTGTTATTTCAACATGCTGTTTCTGATCGTTTCCGACGGGAACCAGATCCGCCTGATAAAGCAGAATATCCCCCGCCATCAGCACCGGGTAGGTATACAAACCGGCATTGATATTGTCGGCATGTTTTGCACTCTTGTCCTTGAACTGAGTCATCCTGTTCAGCTCGCCCATATATGTGTTGCAGGCAAGCACCCAATTCATCTCAGCATGTTGATGCACATCACTCTGGATGAAAACGGGCGAAGTTGTCGGATCAACACCGCATGCAATAAGCAATGCAGCCATCCCGAAAGAACGCTCAAGCAGGAGCTTGGGATCCTGCCTGACGGTCAAAGCGTGCATATTGGCAACGCAATAATAGCAGAATTTGTCATCACTCTGAAGAAGCTTCCAATTGCGCAGCGCCCCGACGTAATTGCCCAAAGTTGGTATGCCGCTCGGTTGAATGCCGCTCAGGATAATCTTTTTTTCCATGATTCCAATCCTCCTTGTTTTTATTTCTATAATTATACATAAACGGACGGTTATTGCAACCGCCCGTTTAAAATATATCATTCAGGCAAATCTAACTGCTCGCATCGTTTACAGATGAAGCATATCTTATTTCTGCCCAAAAATCAGGCCGCTATTCGCAAATGGTCAGATGCCCATTTCTTCTTTGACCTCTTTGAAGCATTTTACTGCGAAATCGAGGTCTTCTTTTGTGTGACCTGCTGAAACCTGCGTGCGGATCCTCGCTTTGCCCATGGGAACAACGGGATAGCAGAAGCCGACAACGTAAACTCCCTTTTCAAGCATGCGCCTTGCGAATTCCTGTGCTACCTTTGCATCATAGAGCATGACGGGAACGATGGGATGGGTGCTTTCGGGAACATCGAAACCGAGCTTGCCGAGCTGCTCACGGAAATAACGTGTGTTCTCGTGAACCTTGTCGCGGAGTGCAGTGGATTCGTTCAGCATATCGAATACCTTGATGGATGCTGCGCAAATTGCGGGTGAAAGCGTGTTGGAGAACAGATACGGACGGGACTTCTGACGAAGCATGTCAATAACCTCCTGACGAGCTGCCGTGTAACCGCCGCTTGCGCCGCCGAGTGCTTTGCCGAGGGTGCCGGTGATGATGTCAACACGGCCCATAACACCGCAATGTTCGTGAGTGCCCTTGCCGTGTTCGCCCATGAAGCCGACAGCATGGCTGTCATCAACCATTACAAGTGCGCCGTATTCATCCGCGAGATCGCAGATTGCGGGCAGGTTGGCAATGAAACCGTCCATGGAGAAAACGCCGTCGGTTGCAATAACCTTGATTCTGCAATCCTTTGCTGCTTCAAGCTGAGCCTTAAGGTCTTCCATGTTGTTGTTCTTATAGCGGAATCTCTTTGCTTTGCAAAGGCGAACGCCGTCAATGATGCTTGCATGGTTCAGCTCATCGGAAATGATCGCGTCTTCCGCACCGAGAAGAGTCTCAAACAGACCGCCGTTTGCATCGAAGCAGGAAGTGTACAGAATGCAGTCATCCATGCCGAGAAAATCTGCAATTTTGCGTTCGAGCTGTTTGTGGATCAGCTGAGTGCCGCAAATGAAACGTACGGAGGAGAGACCGAAGCCCCACTCATCATAGCTTGCCTTTGCTGCTGCGATAACCTCGGGATTGTTGGAAAGGCCGAGGTAGTTGTTTGCGCACATGTTGAGAACGCCCTTTGCAACGGTAGTGTCGATGCGAGCCTTCTGAGGGGTTGTGATTATGCGTTCATCCTTGTAGGTGCCCGCTTCTTTGATGGAATCAAGTTCGCTGCGAAAGATTTCGTATGCTTTTTTCATTTTTTTACCTCCGAAAAATCAGTTAAAACGTAAATATTGTCCGAATCGGCAATGCGGCGGTTACTTTGTCCAATCGAGAACAACCTTGCCGCTGCTGCCGCTGTTCATTGCTTCAAAACCCTTTTCAAAGTCACGATAGTTGAACCTGTGAGTTACCATCGGGGTGAGGTCAAGACCTGCCTGAACCATTGCGCCCATCTTGTACCAAGTTTCGAACATTTTCCTGCCGTAAATGCCCTGAATATTGAGACCCTTGAAGATTATCTCGTTCCAGTCAACAACAGTGCCGGGGCCGGCGATGCCGAGAAGAGCAACCTTGCCGCCGTTGCGCATGGAGTGGATGAGCTGGTTGAGTGCTCCGCCGTTGCCGCTCATTTCAAGTGCAACATCGAAACCTTCGACGATGCCGAGCTCCTTCATGACATCCTCGAGCTTTTCCTTTGCAACATTAACGGGACGATTTGCGCCCATTTTGCGTGCAAGCTCAAGGCGGTATTCGTTTACATCGGTGATAACAACGTTGCGGGCGCCGTTGTGTTTACAGATGCCGGCGGCCATCATGCCAATGGGACCTGCACCCGTAATCAGAACATCTTCACCGACGACGTCGAACATCAGTGCGGTGTGCGTTGCGTTGCCGTATGCGTCAAAGAACGAGATAAGATCATCGGGAATATCGTTTTTATCCATGGGAATAACGTTGGTTGCGGGAATGCAGAGATATTCTGCAAAAGCACCGTCACGATCAACGCCGACACCCTTGGTGTGTTCGCACCACTGTCCGTTGCCGCTGCGGCAGTTGCGGCAGTGACCGCAAACGATATGGCCTTCGCCGGAAACACGCTGGCCGACATAGAGTTCTTTTACGCCTTCGCCGAGCTGTGCAATTTCACCGACATATTCATGACCTATCGTCATTGCGGGATGGATATGCTGCTGCGCCCAAGGATCCCAGTTATATATATGAACATCCGTGCCGCAAATTGCGGTTTTGCGAATTTTGATGAGGACCTCGCCCATTTTGGGTTCGGGCACGGGAACCTGCATCAGTTTCAGACCTTTTCCTGCTTCTGTCTTTACAAGAGCATCCATCATTTTTGTCATTGTTTTTTCCTCCGAAATAGGATTAAAATTATTTGCCGAGCAGCTTTTCTGCGGCTGCGAGCTTTACGCATACACAAAGCACCTGCATCGCCTGTTCAAGTTCGTTAAGCGGCGGGAAACTCGGAGCGATCCTGAGGTTGCTGTTCGCAGGGTCATTTTTATAAGGATAGGTTGCGCCCGCATCGGTCATAACAACGCCTGCATTTCTGCAAAGTTCATGCACGCGCTTTGCACAGCCTTGCTGAACAAAAAGACTCACGAAATAGCCGCCAGTGGGCTTGTGCCAAGACGCAATGCCGAGCGGAGCAAGTTCTTCCTCGAGGCATTTGTTGACGATATCGAATTTGGGTTTCAAAATCGCAGCATGTTTTTTCATGTGTGCAAGCACACCGGCTGCATTCTTGAAATAAAGCACATGGCGAAGCTGATTCAGCTTATCGAAGCTTATAACCTGTGCCGCCAAAAGCTTTTTCATATAAGCCATGTTTGTTTCGCTGCAGGCAAAACACGCAACCCCCGCACCCGGGAAAGTGATTTTTGACGTTGAGGCAAATTCAAAAACTCTGTCAGGATTGCCCGCTTTTTCACAAATTTCAAGCATGTTCGCGAATGGAACAAAATCGCCCTCAAATTCGTGTACACAATACGCATTGTCCCAAACAAGGGTGAAATCGGGAGCCGCAGTTTTCATCGAAGCAAGGCGTGCAATCGTTTCATCGGAATAGGTGATTCCGTCCGGGTTTGAATACTTCGGAACGCACCACATGCCCTTTACAGCCTCGTCATTGACAAGTTTTTCAATAAGATCCATATCCGGACCGCTTTCAAGCATCGGAACGGTTATAAGCTCCATGCCGAATGTTTCTGAAATTTTGAAATGGCGATCATAACCTGGCGACGGGCAGAGGAATTTGACTTTTTCAAGCTTGCACCACGGCTTTTCCGAATGCAGCAGGCCGTGGGTATATGCCTTTGAAATAAGGTCGTACATCAATGTGAGGCTTGCATTTCCGCAGGCAAATACCTGTTCGAAACGCACACCGAGCAATTCGGCGAAAAGTCGGCGGCATGCGGGCAAACCCATAAGCTCGCCGTAATTGCGCGCTTCAACTCCGTCGGGTCTGGTGTCCGCAGGATCGATATACATGTTCAACAAGTCGTCGGAAAGTGCAAGCTGCTCAAGCCCGGGCTTACCTCTTGACATGTTGAGGTTCAATCCCTGTGCCAAACAATTCTGATACTCGGCAAGCACTTCGGAATAGAACTCCTGAAGCTGCTGCTCGGTCATTTCATTCAGTTTCATAATCTCCCCCAAAAGGCGAATAAAAAGTTGATTTCAGAAGCCCGCAGCATCGTTCGGATTTCGGCAGCGTACATAAAACTGTCCGCCGCACAAAAAGAGATACCCCGTTTCTGAATTTCGGCAATGCTTATTGTGCCGGGCGAATCGGCGGAAAATGAACGCCGCCAAACATCGCCATAATATGAATTATAGACCTATCCGCAAGCTAAGTCAACCTATATATTGAGTTTCCCGACAAAATTTTTCCCGAGTGCCTTATTTTTCGCCGTCTTATTATACGGAAGTGAATCTGCGGAGAGTGTTTCCGTTTTCGGTATTGCTTTCACAGACAAAAATGATATAATTGATTTCGGAAAAGCTGATCCGAAGGCGCCGACGAAAATTTTTTTGCAGGATGCGTTAAGCTTAAGCCTTTATCAGCAAAACGGAAAGAAAAGGATCGGAACGGAAGAAATGAACGAAATAAAAAATACGAAATCAGATTTCGAACAAAAAATCGATAATCTCAAGCAGATGCTCCAAAGCAGCAGGCGCGTTGTTTTTCTCGGCGGAGCCGGTGTTTCAACAGAAAGCGGCATTTCGGATTTTCGCAGTGAAAACGGAATTTTTAAAGCCATTCAGCAATTCGGTTACCCTCCCGAAGAACTGCTTTCGCATACATTTTTCGTACGCAAGCCCGATGTTTTCTTCAGATACTATAAAACGCTTCTTCTGACAACTGACGCAAAGCCGAATGCCGCGCATGCTGCACTTGCGAAACTTGAGGCGCAGGGCAAACTAACAGCCGTTGTAACTCAAAATATCGACGGGCTGCACCAGCTTGCAGGCAGCAAAAACGTTTATGAGCTTCACGGTTCAATTCATCGCAATCACTGTATGCGCTGCAACAGATTTTTTGATGCCGAATATGTAAAAAACCACAGCGGCATTCCGTACTGCCCCTGCGGCGGCATGATAAAACCCGATGTTGTGCTTTATGAAGAATCTCTCGATCCCGATGTTCTTGCGGGCGCAGTCGCGCATATATCCCGCGCCGATATGCTTATTGTCGGCGGCACATCGCTCCAAGTCTACCCCGCCGCCGGACTTATTAATTATTACTCCGGCAATAAACTCGTTTTGATTAACAAAACAGGCACTCCGTATGATAACTACGCAAACCTTGTTATCAATGACTCGATAGGCAAAGTTCTTTCCGCAGCCGTTGAATGACGATAAATCCTGCGGCAATTCGCGGACAGTGAAACGACCCGCCGCCTCGGTTTGCGGCGGTGGGTCGTTTGTTCAGTTTGCCGTAAGGAACATCAATGCATTATCAGTTTGGAAAGGCAACAGTGACGGGTGTATCGCTGTATCCTGCCGTTCTGCCTTTTCCAAAGACTCCGTAGTAGTTCTTGCCAAACGCATAGAGCTGACCGCTCGTGTCAATACAGAAATGTGTTCCGCAGTCGTTCTCCACATTCACGGAAGAAAACGCAAACGCTGCAATATTATCTGCAATCTTTTTCAGTTGGAGATTGCCGTCACCATCAATGTAATCCAAGTAATACAGCACGTTGTCGGCATCAAGCAGCACAAACTCCGGCCATCCCCCCTCGTAATCAATTTCGAAGCTTGCAACGTCTTTGTATCCGTGAGCAATTTCAGTTCCGGAGAATGTTTCATCTTCAGAGAACATTTTAGTCGACCACAGCGAATGATCTGTTTTAATTACGTAGCAGTTCGCTTCACTTTCACATGCGCTTATTACATCATCCGTTATATAATAGTCATCATATTCGACTGAACATGACCAAAGCGAGCCATCGGTCATTATTGCGAGACTTCCGTTCAGAATCCTGCTTACTCCTGTCGCCGCCTCTGCAAATCCATTGCCGATTTCAAGCATTCTTCCGTCGGTCGTAAGTGCATAGTATGCATTTGTATCCGCGATTCCGTCTGCAACCTTCACCGGTGATAAGCGGTCGATCGCGGTGCCGTCGCCGAGTTGCCCTCTGTCATTTGCGCCCCATGCCCAAAGTGTTCCGTCCTGCTTCACGGCAAAAGCAAAGTTCTCCCCCGCCTCTGCCTTTGAAACATCGTCCATAATCTTGATGTATTCATCAGAACCTTGGGTCGTGCCGTTGCCGAGCTGTCCTCTGTCATTGATGCCGCAGGCCCAAAGGCTGTGATCGGATTTCACAACGAGAGCAAAACTTCCTCCCCCGCCGACGGTTACGGAAAGCGCATTATTCATTCCGCTTACGGCAACGGGTTTTTCGGTTTCAAACACCGTTTCCCCATTGCCAAGCTGTCCGTATCCGTTGCTGCCCCATGCAACAACCTTTCCGTCCGTTGTTACTGCAAGCGCATGAGTTCTGCCCGCGGACACGGAAACAATGCCTTCCATCACAACCGAAAAGTTCTTCAGGTTCGAGTCAACCGATTTCAGAAGCTGCCCCGCTTTGTTAACAACGTAAAGAGGCTTATCTTCATATTCCAATAAATCCCGCGAATACGCAGCGGCTGAAATCACATCGTTCATTATCCTTGTTGTCTGTGTGTCATCACCGAATTGACCCGATTCTATCAGCCACAGCGAGCCATCCTTTTTCAGCGCAAGACATGACGCGTTGTATCCTTCTACACCGTGAATTTCTTGAACGCCGTCCATAACTTTTTTTGCAGACCTCGTGACCGCATTCATAACCTCAACCGTTCCGTCAGGATTTAGCACAAACAGTATTTTGTTGATGCCTGAACCGACTTCAACCGCAGCAACGTCAGTCTTAATCACTCTGCTCGACGGACCTTCTTCGCTATAAGCTCCTCCCCAAACGATAAGTGCTCCGCTTGTGGTTACCGCAGCAGAGAGACCTCCTCCGGCGGAGGCCTGTTTAATGTTACCTATCATAAAAGTCGGCTCGCCGATATTAGTGCTTTCTTCATAGTTTGACGGAGACGTTCCGGTTATCTGTCCGAAACCATTGAAGCCCCAGCCATACAGTGAGCCATCCTTTGCAACCGCAAGCGTATGCGTCCCTACTTCCGGAGTTGATTCATCAAATGATCCGTTACCACTTGTGCTTACGGAAACGATGTCGCTTAAGATCTTTTTCGGAGCAGCGTTTCCCGCAAGTCTTGTTCCGCATTTTGCTCCCCATTCCCAAAGCGAACCGTCCTCCGTTATCGCGTACGAAACGGAATTGCCCGCAGCGACCTGCACGTTCGTATCAACCGTTATCTCCGGACTCACCGTTCCGTACATTGTATAGAACACAAGTTCGGGCCTGCCATTGTCGGAATCTACCGACAAACATATCTTGTACACTTCCGAATTTGAAGCTTCCTCTCCCGAATTTCGAATTTCAAGCAGGAACAATTCACCGCCGCTGAGATCGACCTCGGTCGGTTTGTTGATGGTTTCCTGCAGTATGGGCTCAAGTTCCTGCTGTGAGCCGTTGGCTGCATTCCCGTTTGCTATCTTGCTGAGTTTCACCGTGCATTCGCAGTTCGTCAAATCCAATCCGCGAATGTCGAGAGTGAATTTCGGCTGCACGTTATAAATCATACCTCTGATATCCGAATCCTGGACGCCGATGCCTGAATTGTTCAATGCCGCAAGAACGCAGGTAAACTGCTTTGCGTTCAGTAATTCGCGTTCATACATCAATTCCGCACTTCTGAGAAGCATTCGTCCGAACTGGTTGAACGAGCAACATACAGGAAGCATAAATATCGTCCTATAATATAATTCTGCAATCTGTCGATTGTTCAATGCCTCACAGTAGCTTGCGCCGTTCATGCCGTTTGAAAGCAGATACGCCATATGCGAAATCACCGTGCTGTTGTTATGAACGTAGCCGTAATCGTTCCCCTCCTTGTTCGGGAATTCAGCGGTTTCCTTCCAATATTTTCCTTTATAGACCGCAGGACACTTTGACTTTTCGGGATTGGAAATATTCCTAAATTCATTTTTCCAGTCGCAGCTTCCGGTAAGCGTCGGGTTGCCGGAAGTTGCATTGTTTGCATAGTCCTCAATAAGTTCACCGAAGATGTCCGAAAGGCCTTCCATAACGGCACCCGATTCACGTTCATACAGCATACAGCTTATTGCTTGTTCGACTGAATGTGTGTATTCGTGACCGATAACGTCATATGCCATGCCCTGTCTTGTTCCTACTTGTATGTTTGTAAGATTGAAATACTCCCCATTTGATGCGTATTGAACAATAGCATTCGATGAACAGGCATTGGGATGAGTTGTGTTGAACAAGATGCTTGTAAAACCTCCCTTGTTATCGAACCCATTCCTGTCAAAGATGTCAGAATAAAAGTCATATGAGTACGCCGCATAGCTCATCGCCGCAACGGCGCGATCGTTGTTGACATAGTTTGAACCGTTCGTTGTCACAACAGGAAACATTGCTTCAGTGTTGTCATCCAAAGCATATTTTAACGAAAAAGTAGCCTGAACGGGGAAAGCAACGTCTGCATCAGCTTGTGAGGTCAGGTAATGCTGACCATCTTCACCGTATGTATACGAATATCGATTGCCGTCTGAATCGCACACGATTTTAACCCCATTTTCTGTCTCGCTGTAGCAGTATGTATGCAGTTCATCATCTATGAATCCACCTCTCCGAACTATCGCTTTGCGTCCGTATGCATTAAACACGGCTATGTTCCGCTCTTTGTCGTACAGATAGAACCTGTTGTCAATTTTGTAAAGGTTGAAATGCCTTTCAATACCGTCTTCGGGACGATCGTATCCAACGCCGTCCACCGTTTTCCCCGTATACGAGCGGCAAAATTCAGCAACCGTTTCACCTGTTTCGGCAGAAACGAAATATTGCATGGACGTACCGTCTTCAATGCCGTAAAGATTGTATGTGAGGCAAGGGTTCGTATCAAAGCATGAGTAGATACAGAGTCCATTGGAGTCAACATCCGATGCGCCGTTTGAAAGTGCTTTTTGTATTGCTTCTTCCTCTGTCAATACAGGGTTTGTGTTCAACCCGGAAATTCTTGCATGATTATCGGTCACGTTAAGGCAATTGCCGTTTTCGTCAACAATAAAATCAATGCTGCTTCCGTAAACAGGCACGTCGTTATACTCCTGCGGACAGCTGTAAAACACATCGTTCATCAACGACTGCGCGCTGCATGTTTTATAACACGCAGCAGCATCGGAAATTCCGAGATGTTCCGCAATGCCTTCCACGGCGCGCAGTGCCGAAGCGGAATCAGTTATTTTTTCTTTAACAATGCTGCCGTCAAGCACCGTCACCTCTCCGCTTTCGGCATCATATGGTTCGGGTGTGGCCGAAACTTGTGCAGTCGGCGCCGAGGTAAACATCTGATCGGGTTTTTGGGCCGAACCGCAAGAACAACCGGAAATAAAGAAGACAACGGCAAAAAGCAGAGCCATTGCAGCTTTAAAACAACTTGGACGGGAAGACTTCTTTTGCATAAAACAAAACTCCTTTGCTTTTAAATCGGAAACCATGTGAATGCGTTTCTGTTGAAGATATGTTGACTTGCAACGTGTATATTTACATTATACTCATTATTTGAACGAAATCAATAGGGCAATTAATATATTTGAGCATTTTTTGCTCCGGCGTCAATGCGCATGACTGCATCGTCGAACGCATTGACAACAGCGGCAGCACTGTTGTAAAATATACTCAGCAGTCCAAAGTGACAGCAGCCAAACCGCCGAAGCATTGAAACCGATTGGTTCTGCTTGAACTGCTTTTTGGCTGAAGCCCCACGGCTTGAATGGCACGGTTCCTGAGAATATGCGCACTATCATGCTGCAGAAAACAAGTTTGCGGGAAAGTATAAGCATTTTCATGTGCGGTTTGGAGAGTTAGCATATGAAAGTTCTTTTTAACTCGATTATCAGGACGACGTATTCAGGCTGTTACTACAAAAAAGGCAGCAGAGTTATTTATCTGTATGATATAAAGCATACCGGTGACAGTCAAACGGTTATCTTTTTCGAATGCGAACATATTTCTCGCCCAAAAGAAATAACTGTCCTGTACAATGAGTTTCGTCCTGTCGGCGAGCCCAAATCCGTCAACCTCACTGATTTTGAGCTTGAGTTTAGATATGCGAACAATCTCAATCAGAGATGCCTCGGCTGCATTTATTGCAAAGAGACTGATTTGTTCACAGATGTAAACGAACGAGCCGATTCATGCGATATTCGTTACGCAAAATCCTTGCTTTGCGAGCTGAGGCTTGCATTTGTTACATTATCCGCAGTAAGTTTGCTTACATGCAACTGCGAATACAGGAGGGCTGAACCGCCTGAGTTGATAACATGCAATGCGGGCATAATTGACTTTAAAAAATCAGTCTTGAAGATTGTTGAGGAATGCAGCAAACCTATCGGCAGTTCCGATCTCTTGGCAATGTCACCGGAGCTTTTTGACATATTATTAAAAATGCTGCACCCGGATGATGTGATTTTCTTCGGAAGCGGAGATTCTGCCGGTAATTATTGCCCTGTGATGCATGAAAGTGTTTGGGATTACCTTGTATTTCCCGGAGAAGATGCTGACGTCATATGCATACGCGCAAAAAATGCGTCAAAAGAATTGTATGCATATATGATGTCCGAAACATCTGAAACTCCGCGATATGCTTTACTTTTTCCGTCAATCAGCACTGCATATTACGGAGACGATTTAACCATTGGCGGTTCATGTGCTTACAGCTATGGTTATGCTGTTTATGCACCTCAAAACATTGCTGAGCAAATTCTTGCGAAAACGCAGGAGTGCAAGCCCATACAGCTCAATAACGATTTGAAGCTTTAAGCGCTGAGCGAATGAAACTGCTTGAAACCCCGTAACCGTCTATAACTTTGAGGTCGAAGACTATCACACATGCTATGTCTCTGCAAATGCAGACTCGGATGAGTTTGTGTTGGTGCATAACAGGTGCGGGCATAAGCCTTTAGGGCAAAACGATTATAAAGCTGTTATTAATCCCGGCGAGACGGAAGCACCGCCTGCGCATATTTTCAAAAAGGCAAGTAATATAGGGAGGGTGTTTCGCGACGGCACTCTTAATAAAAGTCTTGCGGCAAACAGAGAAGCAATGATGTTTCTGAAAAGGAATCTGGTATCAATAATGAAGATGATAGATGCTTTTTATGGAAAAAGATGAAAACGGATTTCAAAATTTCTCGATAAGAATTCTTGAATCAACTGAAAGCCTGCGCCAAGTTGTTCTTGATGAGTTTGAAAACTTTATCTTCAACTCAAACATAATGAGCGGTGTAAATAAAATTGATGAGCCGACTCTGCTTTCGCTTATCTGTGAGAGTCACAAGTCGGAATATATACGCGAATTCATTGTTGAAATGTTGCCGCTGCTTGAACAGAGCTGTATAACCGATAGGGTGTTTGATTCTTGCATTTCTTATTCGGACACTGAGTTCCGAAAGACATTGTGCATTTTACTTGCACACATGTGGTTGAGAATCGACCTATTGTTGACGCTTAACGAAGAACTGGATACTCCGGAAGCATTCATAAAGGCCGTGTGCATTATGGTTCGTGAACGGTATTCAAAAGACGAATTTGAAGTTTTTTTGCGAAGAAACAAGCACTTTTGGAATGCATTGCCTTGCTGCATTTCATGGCTTATGCCAAAATATGAGGACAGCACTCTTGTTGATGTTATAAAAAACTATGCAAATCAAGCGGTGATGTGAAACTAAGCGAATCGATGTTGATGGTGACCGGCATGTTGGGACTTTCGGCCTGCATTAAAGAAATTAAGGAGTTTGGAGTTAAACTTGGAAAACTATATTAAGACAGCAATCTGCTGTGCGTAAGGAAAAATGAGCGGCAGTGATTTTGAGATTGAACAGGCTTCCGAGCCCGAACTTTGGCCATGGCTTCAATCGCTGCTGACTGATGAAATGAAAACCGATCCCAAACATGAGTTTTGGAACATATGTCATTCTCGTTCGGCACTCGAAGCAAACAATTTTCGCGTAAAGGCCACTGCGCTTGCTTTCGGTTACGGATTCTTCGGTAATATGCATGACATAGTAAGCAGCCTTGTCAAGACAGTTTACCCGGATATTAAAATCAAAACACCCCCGTCGTACACAAAATATGATTTTATGTACGAAATAGGTATGGATTACGTCGGCGGAAAAGAAGCCGATATAATCGTTCAAGATATTCTGGACAAGCTGCCTTCGGATTTAAAAAGAGTGAAAGGAAACGCGAAGCAAAAAACGAGTTGCGCAAAGCTTTTCCTATCACAAAGAGGAAACCGCTGTGGGTTCAGGAACCTGAGTGGCCTGTATCCAACGGCAAACCTCTCAAGTTTATCTCTCAAACAAAAGATGGTGAGAAGGTATGCTGCGAATTTTACGATGAAGCAAACGACTGCAAAACAATAATCGAGCAGCTGCTGTAACATTTCGGCACTGTTTGATGTTGTTGCTGTCAGTGTCGTCGGCAACAAACTGCATAACTTTGAATTGAAAAACAAAATGCTTAGATGTGATTACAAACTCAATACTGCATGCAACCGAGTTTCAATAGAAGCGAACACTTGCATCCAGTTTGAAAAAAGCGATAATGAGAGTATCCCTATCGGTACCCCGGTATTATGGGATGAAGCTCTTATGCTGAAAATTGACATCGACAAATACCGCATTTATCATATTTGCTGCATCTTTGTTCCTAACGGGATGTACAGTCGAATAACTGATTACAAAAAGATCTGGAAACTTGCCGGCATTCCTCCGGGGTTTTATGACGGGGCATATACCACGAGCCACGGTAAAATGTATTTCGGCATTACATTTGGCAAAGGAAGGGATTGCTTTACGGCGGACACTTCAAACCTTATGATACTTGTACCTGAAGGTTCAGACTTTGATGCTGCAACTCTGTTTGAAGCGTTTCGATCCGAAAAGGTTGAGCGCACGGATGAAAAACTGTGCGCAATTCTCGAAAGAACTGTATCTCAAGAAAATGAAGCATTTGCTTTTTTATACAAGCACGACTTCGGAGGTTCACTCAACATTTTCGGAAAATTTGCTGAGCGTTTCTTTTCAGCCGAAGAAATAATGACTTGGCAGACGGAGGATCCTGCCCTTATTCGCCGTCGAGGTTTAATGGGTTGGTAACTGAACACCGGTGCAATTGTCAACAGATACTTTTGATTTTTAATGAAAGAAAGGAAGTAATATGAAAAGATTAGTACGTTTTTGCAGTTATTACAGTGAAAGTCTTAAGAAGTCCCTTGCAGACGCAGGAATAAAGTACGAGTGGACGCAAGAAAAACCTGATCCCTACCAACCGAATTACCTTATATTTCATCTCGACATTGATGCTCCGGAATATGAGCTTATATTAAAAGCTATCGATGACGCAAAACTGCGGAGTGCACCGACAAGGACCGAATCGCTTTCCTTCACAAAAAAGGAACTTGATGATGCCGAATGGTTACACGTCAGACCGTCATGCAAAAAAATTGATCCTTATGATGATGTTACAAGTTCAAGAAACTGCCCCGGGGTCGGCAGATGGACTTGTTATGCAACGAGACGCACGTATCCGCTTTACTGTAAAAACAGATAAAGTGGGGCAGGAATCATTATTTTTATGCCTCTTATGATTTCGGATACGATGAAATGTTCTGCTCCGATGCGGCAAGGAAGATTCTTCATGAAAACAAGATTCCACTTGTGTATGAACCACTGTATGACAGAAAAATGCAGCCCGTGCCCGATGTTCATCATATGATTTCGCTGAACACTTTGCTGACCGAAGCCTTTGATTTTACGGATATGAGGGTAATGAGTGATTGTCCGATTTGCGGAACGAAGGTGTACGGACTGTACGGATTTGCTCAGTTAAAAATCGATAAAAGATTTCTGCATTCAGACATACCGGTGTATGGTACGCCCCCGATTTTTGGGCCGATTTTCGCAAACAAAGTAATGGTTGTATCGCAGGAATTCAGAAAACTGCTCATTGAGCACAAGATGGAAAGAGGACTTGTGTTCCAGCCTGCAATTCTGTTTTAGACAGGATTATTTGAAATCAATAAGCACTGACTAATTCGGCGCTGAGTGCAGTGCGGTAAATTACATTCAGCGTCAACATTTGGTGCTTATTGAACGATCGAATATGCCTACGGTACATCTACGGGGCGTCCCGACAAGATCACGCTGCATCTCGACACGGATTATGTTGTGGACTGGACGTACAAGTCCGGAGCAAACGTTGTAGAATACCGCTATGACAGTTGGGGAAAACCTCTGTCAACCTCAGGCTCACTCGCTTCCACACTCGGAAAGGATAACCCGTTCCGTTACCGTGGATATGTATATGACGAAGAAACCGGCTTCTACTACCTCCAAAGCAGGTACTATAACACCGAAGTCGGCAGGTTTATTTCCTCCGATGTCCTCCTCTCCACCGGCCAGGGCGTTCTCGGGCATAACGCATATGCGTATTGCCTGAATAATCCGGTGAATATGAGTGATAGCTGCGGTTCGTATGCTGAAGCAATAAAGCCGCTTGATGGAGCCGGAGGGGGAAGTCTTGGCATTGGTATTGGTATCGGTTCACTGATATTAACAATTATTTCTGCCATTACTAACATAACAACATCGAAGCCGAAGGTTAAGTCCGATTCAAAGCCTCGTCGAGAAAAACCAAAAACAGAATACTGGTCAGCCTCAATTGTTGATGGTCAAATCATAGCTATAAGTCCGCTGACGTATTCAGAGGCAAGAAACTGGGTTGATTCCGGCGGAAGTTTATTGTGCATTAACCATGCAGCTGCAATTGGAATTGTAAAATTCTACCCTTCTGCAAGGTGGGATCGCGCTCACAAATATGGGTGCGGTTATCTGAATCACTACCATTTGAGCTCGGCGCACACCAACCACATTTGGTATTATGGAGAATAAAATGAATAAAGAACGTATTGTTTTTTTCAAAAATGAGGATCAAAAAAGTGATCGATGCTCCGGAACAATATATGAGCAGTTTATTGATTATGCGTTCAAACACACTGATTTTTTCATGCTTGTATACGTTAATTACTACAATAAAGGATACACTAAAAAAATGAAGTCCTTTATGAAGAGCTTGAAACCGTTTCAGGTAAAAAGGCGCACAAACCCCAGTTGGCCCGGAACAGAGTTGACCATTTGCCCCAATACATCATATAAGGTGGTTTTTTATCGAACAGATGAAGACGCCAAGGAAGTACTGAAACACGTTTTCAAAATAAGCGACTGGTCTTGTCCGGAAAATCCACAGGATTTAGCCTTCTTTAAGGGTAACAAATGCTGGTTTTATTCTGTTGGGCATGAAAAAATTGCCGGAATAATCCGTGCTGATGACGAAGATGTTGATTTTGTTGTGAAATGCGGGCTGGCCGATTACAGTGATGTTAAGCCGTTCAATCCGCATTACTGTGTTTTCGATGAAGAAATCGTTAAAGACAAAGGCAGCATTGCACTGCGAGGGGCTAAAATATGATTTACGAAGACTTTGAATAGGAGCGCATTACATAGCCGGAATAAACAATGGCGACGGGACATACACATTTTACAATGACTCGTCAATAAAATCAGTTACGCTGGACAGTCTGTATTTAGAACTCGAAGAGCGTGGCGATATGTTTATCAGCGGTTGGTGGATTAACTTCAATAAATAATTTAAAGTTGAAGCAAGGAGGCTTTTATGAAAAAAGAAATGCGGCTAAATATAATGATTGTACTTATCGTCATATGTTTGGCAATGCTCACTGCCTGCATGAAAGGTGCACCGGACGATGCTTACATGATTGACTTAACAGATGAGCGAAATGTTGTGATTAATGATGCAACAGTTTTTTGGGCTGACGGAGATATTGAAAAGAACAAATTACTCGAACAATTTATTTTTGAGGAATTTAATGATTGTTTCAACACGAACATTCCGAATGTCGGCAAAATTGAACATGGGGATAAAGAAAAAGCAATAAAAGCCGCCGAATACTTTCTCAAGGAATACTTCGGAACTCGATATATTGACGCCGGCAACGGCAAAGCGAAAGTGAATTTTAAAAAGGATACGGGTCGGGGAAAACTCTGTTATTACCGTTGCGGTGACGTGTTCGTTTTGTTTGAAACGGATGAAGGCAGTTTTCGCGGATGCTTTGATTTGAGAATTCAAACTTACCTTCATTGTAAAGACGAGTCCGCTCCATGGACATTTACTATAAATTTGAATTTATATGAACAATCTGCAAAACACCTGTGCATGCTGTATGATTTAAACTTAATGAGTGTTAAAAAGTATACGTTTGACCGTGTAAGCGATTCTCAAACAGCGTTTGCTGCAGCAAAGAAAATGAGCAGATGGGCACGGTGCCAAGAAAAAGAGTACAAGGTGTATTTCAGTCCGTATTCCAATGCATGGTTCGTGTGTGCAAAGCATTGGATAATTGCATTCGGTGAGGATAACACAATTCTGTATTCTGCAATCGTGATTTGAGCGTGATCTATGTCGCAATGTTCAGAATGACATTGTCAAACTCATTGACAAAACCGGAGCAACCGTTGTAGAATATGCTCACCTTAACAGCGATTGAGTCGCTGTTAAGGTTTGACAGTTGGGGCAAACTGCTGTCAACCTCAGGCTCACTCGCGTCCACACTCGGAAAGAATAATCCCTTCCGTTACCGTGGATATGTGTATGACGAGGAGACAGGTTTCTACTACCTCCAAAGCAGGTACTATAACCCCGAAGTCGGCAGGTTTATTTCCTCCGATGTCCTCCTCTCCACCGGTCAGGGCGTTCTCGGGCATAACGCGTATGCGTATTGCCTGAATAATCCTTGTCGGTTATCTGATTCAGAAGGGGCGAGCGCCACTCTTGCCATTGGCGGAACAGCGATCGCTTTTACCAGCGTTTTTGTGTTGGCATTGTGCGTTTGCTTGATAATTGATTTGGCCACCAATCAAGAGCAATCATTAGCTCAGCAATTCGTCTCAGCTATTCAGACAATCGTAATTGATAGTATTGCAACGGTTCAGGCTATAAGGGACGGTATTGTTCTATCAAATAAAAATCAGTTTTTCGGGAAACCCGGTGAAATCAAAGATGGTCCGGAAGACTACAAAAAGACCCATATTGGAGAAGATGGCCGCGCTGATATGCAGCAACATAATACCAACCACAGCAACCCTGAATTGCATCCAAACCCGCATTGGCACAAAGTCGATTGGAGTCCGAATGGAAATCCAATACTCTCCCCAAACATACCGGGTAATTGGCCTCTTTGCGGTTGCAATGTCAATATCAATATAAGAATATGGAGAAGAAATCATGTGTTCTACGTATGACAGAAGTTTTCATTCGTTTGACGAATTAACTGACCTCCTGCTGAGGGGCGGCGAAATAGAGTTGTTGTACAAGCACACCGCATACACAATATTCCCCTTGTTTGAGGAGAATGTCATAACTGCCATCGATGTCGGGATACGGCCAAATTATCTGGAGATTCCAGATCCGCATCAATCGATTCTCATTTACGATTGGACACCATACCCCGTTGATCGAATAGACGAAATAGGGGATATCATTATCGAAGGCGAAAAGCTTAGAGACATTCTGCCCCTGTCAACAGTCAGATTTCGACCGGATTAAGGAAAAAAGCTAAACGGGGTTTTAAGGCATTATGAAGTTAAGCCAAATTGAAACCGGAGGAGACACCACGAAGAAAATCATTGCTTTTTTGTTTGCAGTAATGTTTGTTCTGCATGTTCAAGCAACCATAAATTTATGGTAGGTGATTCAATACGCAGTATTAACAAGCAGCACATGCCATACATCTCAATCAACGTTTTGTCTGCATACAAAGTCAACGAGAATTATTTAATAATCGTAGCCGACGGTGAGATTGTTCAAAAGTTGGTTGAATTCTCGTCCGATAGAAAATGTCATCGCATACAAGGATCTGATTTGATAAATAACAGCGATATAAGTCAGTTGTTGAATGTTGATTTCAACGAACTGACAGAAGAAATCGGCCAACCACATGTTGATGTTGGCAGCGGATTTTATATCCCGGCTTATATTCCCGAAGATGCTAATCTTGTGTGTTTTGAACTTGAAAACGAGATCGTTATTGAGGTCATACAGCTGGATCTATTTACAAACAAAATAGTTGATCGTGTCAGCAACTGATTTAAAATTCCTTACGGCATTAGATAAAACCAGTTTCATAGCGCGGATCCCCATTACAGCACCGTAACGAACTATTATTACAACGACAGTCTTCTTATAGGCATGACGGTGGGTTCCGGCAGCAGCGCCAATATCCTCCGCTTCAGCTATGACGCATCCGGCAATGTCGTTGCTGTTGATTATTCAACCGATAACGGTTTAACGTTCAACACCTATTATTACCTCCGCAATGTCATTCTGTGCATTGCGGAGGTAATAGTAATAATTTCCGTTATAGTTCACGGCAACGACTTTGCCGTTAGCGTCGTAGCTGAAGCGGAGCTTTGAAGTCGTTGTGCTTCCGTTGCTGTTTGTTGTGGTTTTGACGGTGCCCATGAGCAGCGTGCCGTTATAGTAATAGTCCGTAACGGTGTTGCCGATGGTTTTTCTTGTGCGGATGCCGTTTTCATCGTAGCTGTAGACATACGAATTCGCGTGTCCGGAGGATGATGCTTTCGGGGTATACGACTTCAGCCGCTGACCTTCCCAAACCAGAGTTGCACCGAGGTAGTTCGTCGGGTTGCCGGAAGCGTCATATGTTATGCTTTCGCCATCGTACGAAGTGAGCTGATCCGGCAAATTACAAACATATGTATGTAGGCAATAGGGCTGCTTTAAAGGCAATCCATGCCTACAACGACCCTGTGCTTGCTGAATGATGCATATTATTTATTTCCGTTTGTGCTCTTCGTATTTTTTCATTTCTTTAAACGAAATGTCAAGTTGACAGTTCGGACAATGAAAATATCCTATTCTAAACTCAACATCTCCAACAAAAAAAGTATCACCTACGGAAAAATCATAATCCGTTGCTTCCGGAGATTTTGAATTGATTATTCTGCTTGCGTAACGTAGTTCCAACTTGTTCCCGCATTTAGGGCAAAAATGCCTTTTCCAATGAACATAAAACGGATTGACATCGTAAACATATTTTATAGCGTTTTTCATTATCTGCCATCCTATCATTATGCCGGTTTTACTCTGAATATAAATCCGCCGCCAAGTATTCCTGCTCCTACGCTTGCTTTGACGGTAAATCCGTCATCAGGGAAAACACCAATCATTGCTTCTGCTCCAACTGAAAGAAGATCACCAGAAACGCCAAACTCAATTTGCCATCCAAACAATTCTAATTCTGCAGTAGCTCTACCAGACAATACTGCTGCTTTTGCCTTTGCGGCTAAACCTGCACCATTTTCATACTGTACACCAGCTTGAGCAGTAGCGGTCAATCCATCCCCAACACCTTTCAGAGACAGTGCAACATTATTATTCCCTATACCTACTTTTCCGGATGCGTTTCCAGCAGAAACTTTCCCAAATACACCCAACATTCCATTGTTTTTACTATCTTTAGAGTTAATCTGCAATCTTCCGTTAACTTCACTATAACCGCCAGTTAATGAACCAGATCCCTTGATTATTCCTTCTTGGAATTGTCCACTAACTGTGTCAGTATTTGGACTAAAGAAGTCTGCAACAGGTTGGATAATATTATTGTTGATCCAATCAGCTACACCCTTTATCCACTGTGACCAATGACCGCAGCCATCACTCATATTCACCGGGTTATTCAGGCAATACGCATATGCGTTATGCCCGAGAACGCCCTGACCTGTGGAGAGGAGGACATCGGAGGAAATGAACCTGCCGACTTCGGGGTTATAGTACCTGCTTTGGAGGTAGTAGAAGCCGGTTTCCTCATCATAGACATACCCACGGTAACGGAAGGGATTATTCTTTCCGAGTGTGGACGCAAGTGAGC
>SAMEA104315420__coassemble_159_pt1 | contig 66471 bp, 66 predicted proteins | sample SAMEA104315420__metabat2_low_PE_011 | metagenome-assembled genome bin SAMEA104315420 (sample SAMEA104315420) | gut metagenome | biome: Monkey gut; feature: monkey-associated habitat; material: faeces | place: China | collected 2013 | reverse complement strand
TCCTGTTTTAAAACGCCGAAAGCACCTTCAACTTGGATCGAACGGTTCATTCGGAAAAGAATGCCTTTATCGGTACTTGTTTGTATTTGCTTCAGTTTTTGTTCCGTCAACGAACATTGAATCGAATTCAATCTCGCCGATTTCCGAAAGCTTTTGAACAAGTTGGTAAAAAAGCCCTTCTGCACATCCGTTCATGTTTTTTCAAGAGATCTTGCTGTCGTGGTATGATCCGGTGCCGGTTCGTATTGCAGCAGCCACATAAACCTGATGTCGGTTTTGTACGCTTCTTCTATAGCTCTGCTCGAGAAAATTCCTCGCATGTTTGCATATACAACAATCGAAAACACGACCTCAGGATCAATCTTTCTCCACCGCCTGCGATAACTTGAATGCAGTTTTCTGTAATCTGATTTTTCCGGAATCTCGGCCATTTTAAATACCGGATCGTTTTCGTCAATCATTGCTGCAACATTTATCGGCATGACTGCTTGATTTTTGCTCGTTTTCATTGTATAATCAGATCGCTTTCTGTTGGTTTTTGAACAATTTAATTATATATGAAAGCAGCAAACCGGACAACCCTTCCTGAGTTGCCCGGTTTTGTTTTGGGGACTAATGCAACAGCCCCACGCCGTCCCATTTTTCGACAGTTGGAGGATATGGCGTAATTATTCGGTTTTTCGGGGTGAAAATCGCCGATTGTCGTTGCTGTGAGCGACTTTCAAAAGTGAGTTAAGGAATTTATACTGCCTTGCTCATTTTCTGAAAATGCCACCGTTCGGGAAACAAAAAAGCACCTGCTTTCAGTATCGAAAACAGGTGCTTGGAGAGTTGTTCGGCTTTGGAAGCGGGAAGTTACCATTTCCCCTTTTTAATCCTACCGCCAATCAGGATAACAGAAAACACAGCGACCATAATCACAGCGGAAATCCATATGGGCGAAAGCACCCATATCCAACTCCATTTGATAACTCCCAACAGCTTCAGCACAACAAAGATAATCGTCAGAACGGATACGATGCCAAGCCCGCCTTGTTTTGTTTTATTATTCATAACAGACCTCCGCAGATGAGAATATGTGGGTTACGATTTCAAAAATGTCAGGAGAATTATTTGGCAATCAGCCCGTTTTTTCTGAGCAGTATCAGAAAAACGTATGCGATTGCAACGCCGATAACGCCGAACACGGCGTCCAAAATGTCGGGGGTATTCCGTATCGGAATAAAACACTCATACCCAATGTTTAATACGCTCATTACCAATGCCGCTGCTGTAATGCCTCTAAGCTTTCCGTCAAAGGACAGAACGGTAATTCCGAAAATCAGCATGAGCAGCATACAAAGTGCAAAATTGTTAATATGGTTAAGCAAAAAGTCGGGCAGCAGACGCACATTCGGGACAATATGTTCCAGCCAGCGGCACAGCATAAGAAAGGTGTCGAAAACAACCAGGCACAAATAAATGATAAGATACTTCCTTTTGAAATCAAACTTTGACACTGAACACACTCCTTTGCGCTGCTTTTCAAATTCATTATCTTCCGAAAAGCTCCCTTTATTGTTCTGAATCAATGCAATTATATCATATCTTTGTGAATTTTTCTACTGAAAAGTTTGGGGGAAGCAGTTGCGGTACGGGATATTCCCGCACCGCAGAGATGAAATTGTCCGATTCTCATTCTTTTTCCACGATTGACTCAATAGACTGTGAGCTGTATGTTGTGCCTGATTGGTTGGGCGAAAAGGTAAAGACAGTTGCAAGAATTAAAACCAGGACATATACAGCAATAATGCCGCCGACGATGAAGGCTATTGCTTTCCAAACTCTTTTTGCCCGTCTGTTTTTGATCGCAAGCTGCTCGTTGATTCGGGAAAGCTGTTCTGCCAGAGCATCCGGCTGTTCTTCCGCTTCAATTTTGGAGCCCAGCAGCTGACTTAACGGCACCTCTAAAATCTCCGCCAGCTTTATCAGCAATTCGGAGTCGGGAACAGAAAGACCTTTTTCCCATTTTGAGACGGTCTGCCTTACAACATTCAGCCTTGCTGCCAGTTCTTCCTGTGTGAAACCTTTTTTCTTGCGAAGTGCTTTTAAGTTATCTTGAAACATAGTGAATTCCTCCTTTGCACTCTCATTATAGTGCGGGAAACTGCGTTGCCTCAAGCAACGCAAAATAACATTGTCCCAAATCAGTCTCTTTTGACGGAATTATAGCAGAATTTTGCGAGAATTTCTACCTCTGCACTATCTGCTCTTTCCAACGATATATTTTGCATTCTTAACATCCTTACTTGAACCCTGTCTGCAACAAACGGTCAACATCGCCCGGCCGCCACGGGCAGTCGAGGTCGTGGAGCGCCACAAGCCTGTCCTGCCCATCATTCGCACTGCCCACTTATAAGAAAAAATATATTTGCATATTTATGCATTCACGGTGTTGACAGATATTGCCACAATTGTGTACAATAATGGCATGAGAAGGACAGCATATTCGCTGAACATAGTTATTGCTTGACTATGCAGAACGGTTCTTCGCATACTGTTTTCCAAATTAAGAGAGCGCATAAATATACATTTTGCAGTTATGCGCAGTATCCTTTGTAACTCAGAACGGAAGCCGTCGTGCACTCGGCAGAGGACACGGCTGCGCAGCAATACCATCTATGAATTTGCAGCTCAGTTTACTAACGCAAGTTATATGGTTGCAAACAGATATAGCTTCAAACCAAAGCACCGCGAGATGGCATTTCCATACGGAATTTGTAAAGCCGCTCCTTTTGCAAAGCTGCTCCATTGGTGAAATCATTCCGTTCAAAGGACATACTTTTTGATTATTACTGTTAAGAATTTTGATACTGGAGGTAAATGATAATGAAAAACAGTTCCAAAATCCGGTTTTTAGTGCTGGCATTAACCCTTACAATGATTCTGTCATTGGTTGCATGTGGAAAGAGCCGCACTTCCATTGTTGGGACCTGGAGCAGCGACGATGGAGAGGAAGTCCTTATTTTTAATAAAGATGGTACTTGTTCTGTCCCGTTTACTTATGATGGTGGTTGGTGGGAAAGCTGCGACCGCTATTCTGTTGATGATGATGGGACGCTGGTTTTGAGCAGCAGCAAGGGAAATATTGATTCCAAACGCTTTAGAAAACAGGACAGCGCGGAAGATGTAGAAGAGAACGGCGGGTATTACTTATCGGGCAATAAATTGATTATTCTTGATTTTAGAACTCTACGTTCTTATACAAGGAAATAGCTAAATAATTCATGAGGTGAAAGATAATGAAGAAATTTTCTAAGTCTATTTGCACCACCAGTGAGAATGATTCTTCGTTCCTGGTTATTGAAAAAGACTGAAAATCGGAGGAAAAAGTATGTCTATCTTTTAAAAAATTGGGGAGAAACTTTCAGGTGCCGGACAAGGTGTTGCACAGCAGGTAAAAAATTTCGCTGATGTTGCACGGCTGAATAGTATCATTTCCGAAAAGGAAAAGCAGATTGCCCAGCTTTACATTGAGATCGGGCAAGCATACTATGAGCATCATAAAATTGATCCGCAGGGCGAGGAAATTGAACGCATACAAAAAATAAGCTCGCTGAACGCTGAAATATTGGAGTGCAAAGAAAACATCAAGCAGATAAAAGGGGTGGCGAAATGCCCCAATTGCGGTGCTGATGTTTCTCTTGACGTAGCGTTCTGTAACGCCTGCGGCACGAAAATTCCTCCTGCGGCAAAGGTTGAGGATATATCCTCTAACGAGTCGGGAGCTTTGTGTCCGAAGTGCCATAATCCCGTCACTGCTGGCAACGCATTCTGCAACCATTGCGGAACGAAAATCGAACAACGATAACGAATAATATAGAAAAGAGAGGTAGTAAATATGTTCTGTGGAAAATGTGGAGCGCAAAATCTGGAAAATGCGACCTTTTGCAAAGAGTGTGGGGCACCGCTTAATAGTACATCTTCTATAAGTACAGGCTCCGATATGGGTGAACTGTTAGTATCGACAAAAACTGGAGCAGCAGGTAGAAAAGTTTTACTTTGTGTTTTGTGTCCTTTGTTGATTCTTTTGGGCATCTTTATTATGGCTACTCCAGAAGCCTTTTATGAACTAAGCCATCAGCATTATCGTTTGATTGCTATTTTAATAGGATCGGTTTTAATTGGATATGCTTTATTCTGTTTGATTACTACTTTTTTAGGAAGTCGTTCGTATTGTGATGTTTATGAAAATTCCGTTGTAGGTATGACAGCGTTGAGCATGAATCAGCCCAATATGCCTATGCAAAAATTTGCTATCAACTATAGTGAAATCAACAATGTCACTGAAACTGGAAAGACAATTTGTATCTACACTGTTTATGCAACATATGAGGTGCTGGCACTTCACAATCGTTCAGAAGCTGTAAATGAGATACGGAAACGAATTTCTAAAAATGCCGAAAAGTAGATGGAACTGAGCTAACATATTAATTTGTTAGAATTGAAGATGATAGAACGGATTCCATCACACTTTTTAGTTGCCATACGTTGACTGAAAGTAGCTATTCCAGTTGGGGATAGCTACTTTTTCATAAGGGAACGTCCAAAATAAAGATTTCGTGGTATAATGGATAAAATTAAGAAACAAACGGAAGAAGCGTAGAAAAGATGCCCCAAATGCGGGAAAAGGTAGCTCTCTATTTGACTTTCTATAACCGCGCGATTTGGGCGTGCTAACGTGCCCACGGCAATCGCTTACGAAACAGGGAATACTTTGAGCAAGTAGCTTGGTGGAGGACGCTATGGATGAAGTCACTGCAAGGAGGAATACACCTATCAAGCAGGAAAAAACACATTCATTATCACGCCCGTCTACAAGGACGAGGGTGAGTCTATGCGTGACATTCTTTTGAAACTGATGCTGGCCGACTTTGAGCCAGCTTAACTTTTTCATCGACATCCTTAACATAGGCGGTCGGCAGAGGTATAATATAGTTAGGATAAACTCCTCCTGTTTGGCTGTGGGAGCATTGACAGCCGAGACTTTGGAATCATCTCAAAGGAACACATTATCGGCAAAGTCATTCTATTTTGATGCAATCACCGTAGGAGTGAGGATAGAGATAACGCTTTGGCAAGCAAGGTCTTTTGGAGCCAAAAGACATCAGGCGGAGACTCTGACGAGTCCCCGCCTTTTGCTTGATGGGGCGTTCCCCATACCCCCTGCAACACAGATTTCATCTGTGGCTGCGCGATGTGCCATCGCTATTTCTCCTCGCGCTGCCGCTCGGTGGTCTGCCGGTTCTGTTCGTCCAGCCCCAGCAGATAGGCGGCGTTCGCCTTGTGGATCAGAAGCTCACGCATCTGCTCCTGCGCCCGGTGGTACTCGGCGTAGGCCGCCTTTTTCTCTGCCATGAGCCTTGCAAATTCTTCGTTCAGGCTCCTGACCGTGGGCAGCTTTTTCAGGCCGAACGCATCAAAGGCTTTCTTCGCCGCCTTGTGGATGAGGATATCCCCCTCATGCTCCGCAAGGTATTTTTTCGAGTACCCCGCCTTGCGGTAGCCGGTGTAAACGCTGCGCGTCCTGGAATAGTTCATGATGTGCGTCCGCAAAGTCTGTATCTCGCTCATACGCGCTTCCGCCACCTTTATGGCCGCCCTCAAATCATAGAACCGCTTCTCCGCATCGGCGGCGGCATTGACAAGTGCGTCGAAATCGGCATATTTTCCACCGTCTGCCAGAGGTATGCGTCGAAGGTGGATTCCGTGACGTAACGGTAAATATGAACCTCCTTATTGCGGTTGCCCTGCCGGATGATGCGCCCGCTGCGCTGCTCCAGATCGCCCGGCCGCCACGGGCAGTCGAGGTCATGGAGCGCCACAAGCCTGTCCTGCACGTTCATACCCGCGCCCATTTTGAAGGTGCTGCCCATGAGCACACGCACCTGACCGGAGCGGACTTTTGCAAACAGCTCCTTCTTCCGCGTCTCGGTGTTGGCTTCATGGATGAATGCGACCTCCTCGCGGGGGATTCCTCCGGCGATGAGCTTTTCCCGGATGTCGTCAAAAGTCCTGCCTGCCGTGCTGCGTGCTCTCCGAGCTCTGCCGCCCCGGCACCATCTCCGGGTGGTCGATGAAATACTGATTGATGGCAAAGCCGTCCGCGTTCGCTCCCGGGTTTCGCCGGATACCCGTGTGCACCCAATCGGGTTCGATCTCAATGGGCCTGTCCCGCTTTTGGAGAAAGATAATATCCGAAACGACATCCGTACCGGCGTTGGCGCGGAACGCATTGTTGGGCAGGCGGTTCGCGCCGCCCGGACGCACCTGCTCCAGCGCCTTGGTGTAGGACAGAATATGCTGTTCCTCCGCACTGCTTTCTGCGCATATATTGTATCACTTTTCAAAACCTTTTATAGTACGACAAAGGGCCCGGAACTCTCGTCCCGAACCCTTTGTCAATGGTCTGAAACGCACTTTTTGAAATGCGCCTTTCATTTCACAATCCGGTAAGTATCGTATTTTTTCCTTCATTTAATTAAATAAACTCATGTATATCGATAAATTCAATACCGTTATGCGAAAACGGCAATTCCAATTATCCGCTCATTGCTTTAGAATATCAACATGAAAAGTGCAGTCAGTCGAAAAATCGACAAAGCCTTGCCTGCCGAAATGCGGACGAATCAATGCCAAAGGAGGAACCGAAATGATCAACCCCAAGATATCCCGTGCAACGCTCGGACGCGCACCCGCTTACCTTAAGTTTCTGCGCGGAATTGAAGACAGCACGGCGAATATATCCGCAACAACGATTGCAAAAGAACTTGAATTGGGCGAAGTTCAGGTGCGGAAAGATTTGCGCGCACTCTGCGGTTCCGGAAAGCCGAAAACCGGATACAAAGTCGGCGAATTGACGGCAAGCCTTGCTTCCTGCCTAAGCGAAAAGGACGGCGGAACAGTTATTATCGGTGCCGGGAAACTCGGAAGGGCATTGCTTGACTATGCCGGATTTGCGGATTACGGTTTAAATATTCTTGCCGCTTTCGACATTGCTGTTGCCGAACCTGTTGCTTCACCAAAAGGTAAATATATTTATCCTGTTTCAGAGCTTGATTCTTTCTGCAGCGAACACAATGCAAGGATCGGCATTATTGCAGTTCCGGCCGAAGCAGCACAGCAGGCTTGCAACGAATTATACAATGCCGGAATAAAGATGATGCTCTGTCTTGCGCCCTGCAAGCTGATCCCGCCGAACGATACGATCATTCGCTACGAGAATATTGCTCAATCACTTGCTGTGCTTAAAGCTCAATCGCTGTGATTGGTTATAAAAGGAGTGCACACATGCAATTTGACAGAATAATTTCCGTCCGCAACAACAGAACCGTTTTTCGAGACGGAGAACTCTGCATAAAAGTGTTGGAAGATGACTCTCCCGCTTCTTTTGTGCTCTCCGAAGCAACAAACATGGTCGCCGCCGCCGAAGCCGGGCTGAATGTTCCCAAGCTGCGTGAAGTCAATTTGCACGGCAACAAACGCCTCATTACCTATGACTATATCGTCGGAAGTCCGATTTTGTGCAGCGACAGGGATGATGCTGATTTCCGCGCGCAGCGGCTGAATCTGCTTATTGATGCTCAGCTTTCGATAAACGGTACACGCTGCCCCGAATGCATCCGCAATCCGCGCACAGTGCCGAATTTTCGCAGCACAGGTACTGCATGTACGGCGCACGATGAACCGAACGCAGCGGATATCGTTCAAATTGCTTTTAACAGCGGTAAACATGCGGCTTTTGCCGGGGATAAGCTTTGTCACGGCAGCCTTGCGCCCGAAAATGTCATTTTATCTTCAGGCGGCGAGCTTTATATTATCGACTGGGCGTACGCTTACACGGGAACTCCGGAATCCGATGCTGCAATATGCTGCCTTATGCTTTGGCTCACATGCGGAGAACAAACGGCACGCGAATATTTCGAGCTCTATCTAAAGCGTAACGGATCCTGCTCTTCCGATGCAATTACGACACTTTTGCCGTTTGCGGCATCCATGCTTTATAACCGTGAAAATGCAGCCGGAAAGAAACTGCTGCTTTCAATAATGAAGTAACCTCTGATTGGTTTCGGGATAAAACCGAATGCTTTCCCGCTTAATCGTTGATTACTTTGAAATTATCAATATTAAACTTAATGTTTCAGGAGGAACAACTATGAAAATCACTGTTTGTATCGGCTCATCATGTCACATCAAGGGTTCGCGCCAGGTCGTTGAACAGCTCCAGTATCTTATCAAGAGCAACCATCTCTCCGATGAAGTGGAGCTTGCCGGCACGTTCTGCATGGGCAAATGCCAGCAGGGTGTTTGCGTTACCGTTGACGACGAATTCCATTCTGTTTCACCCGCAACGGTCAATTCGTTTTTTGAGCAGAACGTTCTCGCAAAGCTTAAATAAACCGAGCGGTTATTGCTTTGTTTATCCGGACAAACCCGCGATAGATAAGGGAATGCTTTTGAAAAGCGAATTGCTCGACTTATTCCAAAAAATGAAAGGAGCTTCATGCAGTGAATTGCATCGCTTTAAAAAAATCCAACTGCAAAAATTGCTACAAGTGCATTCGCCATTGTCCTGTTAAAGCTATCAGGTTTTCAGGCAACCAGGCTTACATAATCGACAATGAATGCATTCTTTGCGGGCATTGCTTCGTTGTGTGCCCTCAAAATGCTAAACAAATCGTTGACGAAACAGAAAAGGCAAAAGTCCTTATTCAGTCGCCTGCGCCTGTTATTGCAAGCATCGCACCTTCGTTTGTTGCCAACTACGACGGCGTGGGCATTGAAGCCATGCGTGATGCACTGAAGAAACTCGGTTTTTTTGACGCTGAAGAAACCGCAATCGGTGCAACCGTTGTAAAAACAGAATATGAACGCATGCTGCGTGAGGATGCACCGGATGTTGTCATTTCGTCATGCTGCCACTCCGTGAATCTTTTGATTCAGAAACACTACCCTCGCGAGCTGTCCTGTCTTGCGCCCGTTCTTTCCCCAATGCAGGCACATTGCCGTGACATTAAGCGGCGTCACCCCGAGGCTAAAACGGTGTTTATCGGGCCCTGCGTTGCAAAAAAAGATGAAGCAGAGCATTATGACGGTATTGTCGATGCCGTCCTGACGTTCGATGAACTCAGCGCGTGGTTCAAAGAAAAGGGTATTGAACCCGAGAAAAAGATTGTTCCGAAGGAGGACAGCCGTGCGCGCCTGTTCCCCACCACCGGCGGTATCCTTAAGACGATGGATTGCAGCAACAGTGATTACACATACATGGCAATAGACGGTGTTGACAACTGCATTGCCGTGCTGCGCGATATTGAAAGCGGGCGCATTCACAAGTGTTTCATTGAGATGTCTGCCTGTGTCGGTAGCTGCATCGGCGGCCCGGTTATGGAGAAGTTTCACAGCTACCCCGCAAAAGATTATGTCACGGTCACGCATTTTGCCGGCAGCAAAGACTTCCCTGTTATGCAGCCTGATTCAATCGCGCTGCAAAAAGAGATGTCTGCAATTGAGCAGCGTGCTCCGATGCCTTCCGAAAGTGAAATTAAAGAAATTTTGCTTCAAATGGGAAAGAAGCAATCTTCCGATGAATTGAACTGCGGCTCCTGCGGCTACAACACATGTCGTGAAAAAGCCATTGCAATCTATCAGGGCAAGGCGGAAGTCTCCATGTGTCTTCCCTACCTGAAAGAAAAAGCAATGAATTTTTCCGACAGCGTAATAAACAACATTCCTCTCGGCATTCTTGTGCTTAACGAAAAGCTCGAAGTGCAGAATATCAACAACGCTGCACTGAGAATCATGAATATGCGTCGTGCCGAGGATATCATGGGCTGCAACGTCGTTCGCATTCTTGAACCCGGTGATTTTGCATCGGTTCTCGAAACGGAGCGAAGCATACGTTCAAAGCCCTGCTACCTTGCGGAATACGGGCGTCATGTTGAAGAAACCATCATTTACGACAGGGAATATCGTTCTCTTCTGTGCATTCTGCGCGATGTTACCGAGGCGGAAACCATGCGCCGTCAAAAAGACGAAGCAAGGCGGAAAACCGTTGAAATTGCCGATCAGGTTGTTGACAAGCAAATGCGCATCGTTCAGGAAATAGCAATGCTGCTCGGCGAAACCGCCGCCGAAACAAAGATTGCACTTACAAAGCTGAAAGAGGTAAGTGCAAATGAATGATCTGTGCGTTGATGTCGGCTTCAACAGTCTTATAAAAAAGAACGAAGTGCTGTGCGGCGACAATGTAAGCACGATCACATGCGAAGACGGCACATTTATTGCTGTGCTTGCAGACGGCTTGGGCAGCGGTGTTAAGGCTTGCATCCTGTCCACATTGACTTCAAAGATCATTTCAACAATGGTCTCCGAAAATATCGATATTTCGGAATGTGTCAAAACCATCGCCGCAACGCTCCCTATCTGCCAGGTGCGCGGGCTTGCCTATTCAACCTTCACGATATTGAAGATTCTTCCGACGCAAGAGGCGGAGATATTTCAATACGATAATCCTGACGTCATTTTTATGCGCGATGGGAAGAATGTTGAGCTGCCCTATGTCAGCATGAACATTGACGGCAAAGAGATAACCCATACAAAGGTTAAACTTCTTGAGAACGACACTTTCATTCTTATGAGTGATGGTGTAATTCATGCCGGCGTGCAGGCAGGCGGAATGTCTTATGCCTTCGGGTGGGAACGCGAAAACATTGTTGACTACATGGAAATTTTTTCGGATGTGGGTTTCTCTGCAAAAACGCTGTGCTCCATACTGCTTGATGAATGCTACGCAAAGTATTCGGGATCTCCCGGCGACGACTCAACCGTCTGCGTTGTCAAACTCCGCAAGCGCAACCAAGTCAACCTTTTGATCGGACCGCCCGAAAATCCGGACGATTGCGACAGAATGATGTCTCTGTTCTTTTCAAAAGGCGGCAAGCATATCGTTTGCGGCGGAACAACAAGCAAAATTGCCGCAAAGTACCTCGGCAAACCGCTCAAGGTCAGTCTGGATTCGGGCGACGATCCGAGCATTCCGGCAAAAGGGGAAATCGAAGGTGTTGATCTCGTTACCGAAGGCGTTATAACCATGAACCGTGTGCTTGAATATGCCAAGGATCATATCGGCGAAAATGCACTCTACGGTGACTGGAGCTACAAGCGCGGAGGAGCCGCCGAGATTGCAAGGATGCTTTTTGACGAAGCGACGGATATAAACTTCTATGTCGGAAGAGCCGTAAATCCCGCACATCAGAACCCTGATCTGCCGATTAACTTCAACATTAAGATGAACCTTGTAAATGAGCTTGCGGAATGTCTCAAAAAAATGGGCAAGCGCATCAAGGTCAGCTACTTTTAATAAATAATTAATTAACCAACTTGGAGGAATATATGCGAAAGTTTGATACACAGGTTCAGTTTTTGAAATATAAAGTCTTGCGGGAGACTGCAAGACTTGCCTGGAAGGACACGCTGACGGAAAATCTTCTGGATTTGCCGAAGATCATTTCCCCCGGCAACACACCGTCAATCCGCTGCTGCATCTATAAGGAACGTGCAATACTCGGAGAACGCATCAAAATCGCAATGGGCGGAGACAAAACAAATCCGAATGTTATCGAGGTTATGGATATTGCCTGCGATGAATGCCCTGTCGGCGGATATGTAGTCACGGACTCCTGCCGCGGCTGCCTTGCTCATCGCTGCGAAGATGCATGCCCGCGCAATGCAATAACTTTCGATGACAAAAACCATACAGCGCATATCGATAAGCAGAAATGCGTCAACTGCGGTGCATGCGCAAAGGTCTGTCCTTACACCGCGATTGCCAACCGCAAACGTCCCTGCGAAAATGCCTGCAAAATCAAGGCTATTTCCATGGGAGAAAACTCTGCTGCGCATATCGATAATTCAAAGTGCATCTCCTGCGGTGCATGCGTTTATCAGTGTCCGTTCGGCGCGATCATGGATAAATCATTTATCCTTGACGCGATTGACATTATCAAAAAGAGCGAAGAAAATACCAACTATAAGACGTTTGCGGTTGTTGCACCCAGTATTTCGAGCCAGTTTACCTATGCAAAACTCGGACAGGTTATCACAGGGCTCAAAAAACTCGGTTTCCATACCGTTATTGAGGCTGCTCTCGGAGCGGATATGGTTGCAATGACCGAATCTGCGGAACTTGTTGAAAAGGGTTTCCTGACAAGCTCATGCTGCCCCGCATTCGTGAGTTATATTAAAAAATCCTTCCCTGATCTGATTCCGTTGATTTCACACAACCCTTCTCCCATGGCGGCAATTGCAAAATATTTGAAAGAGACGGATTCTCCCTGCAAGGTTGTGTTCATTGGGCCCTGCACGGCGAAAAAAGCGGAAGCGCAGCTTGAGGACGTCAAGTCCTATGTTGACTGCGTGCTGACGTTTGAAGAGCTGCAGGCGTTGTTTGACAGCAAGGATATCGACATCACTGCCCTTGAAGAGGATGTTCTTGACAATGCTTCCTATTTCGGCAGGATTTTTGCCCGCAGCGGCGGTCTTGCGGATGCTGTTGCCGAAGCACTCAAAGAAACCGGACATGAGGATTTCGCACTCAACCCCGCAGCCTGCGACGGAATCGAAGCCTGCCGTGCGGCGCTGATGAAAAAGTCCCGCGGTCTGCTTAAGGAGAACTTCATCGAGGGCATGGCTTGCTCCGGCGGTTGTATCGGCGGCGCAGGCTGTCTGACACACGGTGAAAAGAATAAGGCCGAGGTTGACAAGTACGGCAAAGAAGCATACGAAAAAACAATTTCGGATGCGGTTTCCATACTTAAGAAAAAATAATTCAACGCACAATCAACAATTAAGTTTTTGTTGATCCAAACGTAAAACGGACATGCTCGCCGGAAAGTGAGCACGTCCGTTTCTATTTTTCATGTGATTTCATGTGATTGAATCGGGAATCGTGTCAACGCCCCGATTCAGCAAGGATTATCCAAGGTATTCTTTTGCATCCTCTTCGCCGGAAAGAACACGAATTGCGCTGCCCGCGAGCGCATCAAGTTCGCTTTCACCGGGATAAACGCATATCGGAGCAATAAATGAAACCATATCCGAGATGTACTTGCAGAGAGGCTTGCTGTATGCAAGGCCGCCGGTCAGCAGGATCGCTTCAACATTGCCTTTAAGCACGGTTGCCATTTCGCCGATCGTTTTAGCAACATTATACCCGAGAGCCTCGAAAACCATCTTTGCCTTCTCATCTCCGGCGAGCATAGCGTTTTCAACATCGAGAGCAGAATTTGTGCCCATGTGCGCAACAAATCCGCCGGTCTTTGAGCAGAAGCCGTAAAGCTGTTCTTTTGTATAATCACCGCTGAAGCACATATCAAGAACGAGTTTCATAGGAATTGAACCTGTGCGTTCGGGGCTGAACGGGCCTTCACCTGCGATTGCATCGTTAACGTCAATAACAACACCCTTTTCAGACGCCGCAACACTGATGCCGCCGCCCATATGTGCAACGATAAGGTTCGTGTTGTTGTAATCTTTTTCATGTTCCTTGCAGTATTTCCTTGCAGTTGCCTTAATGTTGAGGCAATGGAAAACGCAGGTGCGCTCTACATCGGGCAGACCTGTTACACGCGCAATGTCATTCCTTTCGTCAACAACAACGGGATCGGCGATAAAGCAAGGCTTTCCGTATTCTTCACCAAGTTCATGGGCAAAGATTCCGCCGAGAGCGGAAGCATGACGGCTTGCACTGGGCAAATGGTAAAGATCGTCAAGAAGTTTTTCGTTGATCGTGTAGACACCGCTCTTAAGAGGACGAACAATGCCTCCCCTGCCGACAAATGCATCCATTGTCGCAAGGTCAATATTCTCTTTTGCAAGCAGATCTTTGATAAGCTTCATGCGCATGGGAGCCTGAGCAATAACTCCGCCCCAAGCTGCAATTTCTTCGGCAGTGTGGCGTACGACACCCTCGTAAACAAGTTTTTCGCCCTCGAAAACTCCGATTTTGGTTGAAGTTGAGCCGGGATTGATCGCAAGTACGCGATAATTCTGTGACATAATATTTCTCCCTTCGTGATTACAGGTTGATTAAAGCGCGGCATATCCGCAGGACGGACGCCGCACGGACTTCCATCTTTTTAATTATATTTCATTTTTTCCTTAATAGCAAGTATATTTAGGGAAACAAAGCGAATTATTCAAAGCATTCCTCAAAAACAAGTGCTGCCGATTTAAATTCGGTTCAGTCTGATTATCGTGCCGCATTCGAAAAGCTCTGCTTCATTTTCGTCATGAGTAATAATAACGCGGGTCGCGAACGCATCAATAAACCTTGGAACAATGCGCTTTTTCATGGCATTATCAAGACCTTTCAGCGGCTCATCGAGAATTGCGGCATCTCTGCCCAATCCGCTTCTTGCAAATGCGATCGCGCGCGCAAGCGCAACCCTGCGGCACATTCCGCCGGAAAGTTCTCTTACGGAAAAATCTTCAAATCCGTTTAGTTCAACATCTCTCAGTGCTGTTTCGGCAATCCTGTGAACATTTGTTTTTTCAATCTGCGTTCCGATAAGCGGAATTTCAACATTCTGCCTTGCCGTTCTGTGCTGCAAAAGTCTGTCTTCTTGGAAAACAACTGCAAACCGCTTGTTGTTCAACCCCAATATTTCACCGGAATTCGGTTTTTCAAGACCAAGGAGAATCCGAAGCAATGTTGTCTTTCCGCTTCCGCTCGCTCCCATAACCGCAATTGCGCCGCCGTCCGGAATTTCCATGCAAAAATCAACAAGAACGGGGTGTTCGCCGTCATATGAAAAGCAGACTTTGTTCAACTTAATCATATGTTTCGTTCCTCATCTCTGCCGTATTCGGCATATGCATCGGATTTATATTGCAGTTCGGCCTCACAGCTTGCATGCCCGTGTTCAAGGGTCTCGCTTCGCGTCCCGGCCGCGCCTTCCGTATTCTTATTTTTAAAGAGTTTATGCACAAGTAGTTTTTCAAACAGCACACTGATAAGCACAACGGAAGCTGTCCACGCAAAAAGCTCTGCCGTTTCGAGATACAGCTTGCTTTCGTATAATGCTCGTCCGACGCTGTTTTTGCTGAGCGCAATTACTTCAGCCGCAACGCAGGATTTCCATGCGAAACCAAGACCTGTCGTTGCCGCGGCGGATAAGTAGGGACGAACGGCGGGAAAGTATATTTCCCGAAGTGTTTTTTTCCTGCCGAAAGCATATGCATGCGCAAGCTCCGTCATTTTTTTATCCGTTTGACGCAGTCCTTCACAGACATTAGACCAGCAAATCGGCAGCACCGCAAGAAAAGCAACCGCAGAGGGAGTCACATTGGACGAAAAATACAGCAGGATGAGCACAATGAACGAAGTTACGGGCGTTGCCTTTATGATGTTTTTGAGCGGAGTCAGAAGCACGTCGGCAGCACGTGAAAACGCCGTCAATGTGCCTGCAAGTAAGCCTGCTGCCATGCCGGCTGCAAAGCCTGCCGCAACGCGCAAAAGGGTATGCAGAATGCTGCGGTAAAACTCCGTTGTTTGCGCAAGCCCGCAAAAACTGCGCACAACCGCCCAAGGCGACGGCAGCAGCAGCTCACTGCCGATCAAAAAACTGAGCAGCTGCCAAACAAGAAGCCAAAACACAATTGCGGCAGTCATGCGAAGCAATGCTCCGCCGCGATGCCGCATTTTATTCCCGTATTTATCTTTTTTGCGTTCAATTGCCATTAAAATCAAATGCAAATTTCAATCCGCTGAGCCGATGTCGGTCATACAGCCGACATCGGCTCAGCCTCAATATATATGTTCATTCTGTCATGTTTAACACTAAATACCCCGTGTTCAACTCAGATTCCGTAATAAAAATCCTTGTCGGGGAGTTTGCCGCCGATGCTCTTCGGGTTTGCCTCAAACAGAACAGCGAGCATACCTTCAACCGCTTTATGCATCGCTTCACCTTTGCTGAAACTGATGTTGCAGTTCGGAATTGCTTTTTTTGCAATCTCGACATTCCCGAGAATTCCGACATCAACGATAAGCTTTGCGGCTTCATCGATATTCTCATTTGCGAATGCGGAGCTCTTTTCATATTCCCGCAAAAACTGTTCAATTGCCTCCGGATGTTCGTTCACAAAGCTTTTGCGTGCAATAACAACGCCCTGAACAAGCTCCGTTGAGCAAACCTTGTTCCATTCCTCGGTGAGGTTCAATGCAATGCGCAGATCATCGTTTCCGGCAAGAGTTGACGTCACATTCGGTTCCGGAAGCATGCCGATTTCGGCACTGCCGTCTGCAAGCATGGTTGCCAGCGCAGCGTGCTCGCCGACATAGTTTACCTCAACAGACCCCGCGACTCCGTTTTTATCAAGCAGATAATTAAGGATGTATTCGGGAGTTGCACCCTGTCCGGTCGCATAAACAGTTTTGCCTGCAAGATCTGCCACAGAGTTCACCTCGGAACCCGCTTCAACAACATAGAGAACACCGAGCGTGCTGACTGCAAGCACCGATATATCGCCATCCAGCTTGTTGTAAAGCACGGATGCAAGATTTACGGGAACGGCCGCAACATCGACTTCGCCGGAAATGATGCGCGGATTCAATGCATCGGGCGATGCTTCAATTGAAACCGTATAATTTGGGTAATTCTGCTTATCTGCCAGTTTCACCATGCCCATTCCGGTCGGGCCTTTCAGTGCAGCAATGCGTATTTCCGTATCATCCTGCTTTTTTGAGCAGGCGGCGAATGCTGCCAGCGAAAAAAGCATCACGGCGGCGGTGATCATTGCGACAATTCGTTTCATTAAGTTCTTTTTCATGTCCTTCTTCATAACTTTTTCTCCTTTTCACTCTTTTCAGCGGTATTATCAGAGCAAAATATATTCTCACAGCCTTCGGATTTTCTCCGTAAGTCTTTGCAATTCTGCTTTGAATAATGCTTGGATTGTCCGTTTGCGTGTAAAGCAGGCTTTCGGGTTATACTAAGGGAACTTTGATTTACGGTTATTCGCGCAGAAAAGGCTCAGGTTCGAGCCGTTTTAACGCAAAACCGATTATTCCAAGGCAATACGCCCGTCGGCAGCGGCTTTAAATGCAGATTGTGCACGCTGTTATACTCTGCCTGCGCAATCAACAAAGCGTCATGCTCCGTTCTGCGGCGCGAAACGGAATGTCGATACGGCGGCTGCATTACACACCTGCATTATAGGATTATTTTTGCGGCGCGTCAACAGGAGTTTTCGAAATATAAATTTCCGAATGCTTCCGGCGCGCGAAATGCACCAATAATCCCGATTTGTACCCCCTGCCCTACAGCTGCCACAATCAACACATGTTTTTGGGTATGATTCGGAAAAAAATATTTGCGGTAAACTATAGTTCGTGGTATCATTATAAGGACATAATGAACTCTGCTCGAAACGTTGCGGTTCGGTACATCCGAAATGCCTCGATTCGCTGCGGGATCATACAACCGAGGAGGCTGCATTGAAGAATAAAAAATTTAACTATTTTACAATAGTCATCTACGTTTTGATCATCGCTGCGCTTGTTGTTTTCGTAACAAGCGGCAACGAAAGCGTCAATAAAAAGCCCGATGAGCTGAAAACAACCGATTTTTACCAGCTCGTGCGTGAAGGCTTGCCTGACAGCTACGATGATTTTGCCAATGGATTTGAGAACTCAAAAATCGCTGCCGTTCAGGTCACGGAGGAAACTCTTTACGGCCTGTATGTGCCGAACGGGGAATCTGAAAGCAGCGAAGATTTCAGCAAAAAACTTGAAAAGTTCAAAAAGGGTAAAACCTATGATTTCAGCGTGACGGTTCAGTCTGCCGAAGCCTTCCAGAAGGAAATGGCCAGCCTGATCGCGGGCAAGTACCCTAATTCCGGTTTGATTGCAGACAATATCACCGTGCTTGACTACGGTTTCTATTGTCAGCTTAATCCTACCCCTCAGGTCAGCTGGATACTTGTGCTTCTCCCCTATCTTATCATCGGCGGAGTGCTCTTGGCATTTATTTTCTTTATGAATCGTGCAAACAACAAGCAGGGCATGAATTTCGGCAAGAGCCGCGCAAAGACGGCGGATGAACTCGGAAACAATGTCACGTTTGAAGATGTTGCCGGAGCCGATGAAGAAAAACAGGAGCTGCGCGAGATTGTCGATTTTCTGCGCAATCCGAAAGCTTTCACCGAAATGGGTGCAAGAATTCCCAAAGGTGTGCTTCTTGTCGGCCCTCCGGGCACAGGCAAAACACTGCTTGCAAAAGCGGTTGCCGGTGAAGCCAAAGTCCCCTTCTTCTCCATCAGCAGTTCCGAATTCGTCGAACTTTACGTCGGCGTCGGTGCAAGCCGTGTGCGTGATCTTTTCCACACCGCAAAGCGCTGCGCCCCCGCTATTATTTTCATTGACGAAATCGATGCTGTCGGCAGGCAGAGAGGCGCGGGACTCGGCGGCGGCCATGATGAACGTGAGCAGACCTTAAACCAGCTTCTTGTTGAAATGGATGGTTTTTCCAACAGCCAGGGAATCATCGTTATTGCGGCGACCAACCGTCCCGATGTTCTTGATCCTGCGTTGCTCCGTCCCGGCAGGTTTGACAGACGCATCACGGTCAACTATCCTGACGTTAAGGGCAGACAGGAGATCCTTGCGGTTCACGCTAAGCACAAGACCTTTGAACCGGACGTCGACTTTGGAAAAATCGCAAAGCTGACTCCCGGCTGCACCGGTGCGGATCTTGAAAATATGCTGAATGAAGCCGCCATCCTTGCCGTAAGGAAAAACAAAAAGGCGATTTCTTCCGCCGATGTTGACGAGGCTATCAAACGCGTTCTTTACGGACCCGAAAAAAAGAGCCGCGTTGTTTCCGATGAGAATATGCGCGTTGTCACTTATCACGAAGTCGGTCATGCAGTCGTTGCACACTGCACACCGGACGGCGAGCCCGTGCATGAGGTTTCTATCATACCGCGCGGCCGTGCTGCAGGCTACACCAGAATGCTTCCCTCCGACACATATGAAAACGTTACAAAGCACAAGCTGCTTGACATGATCGCCGTTTATCTCGGCGGCCGTGCCGCAGAGGCGCTCTTCCTCAGCGACGTCAGCACAGGTGCACAAAATGACCTAATGCGGGCAACGGAAATCGCACGTCAAATCGTCACGGAATACGGCATGAGCGATGTTATCGGGCCTGTTTATCTGGCAGGCGAGCAGGAAGTCTTCATCGGCAAGAGTTTCGGACACGCACGCAACTTCTCCGAAGATGTTGCGGCCAAGATTGACAGCGAAATTCGTCGGATCATGGATGAGCAGAATGACCGTGCACTCAAGATTCTGGATGAACATCGAGACGGTGTTGAGCGCGTTGCAGCCGTTTTAAGAGAGAAAGAGCAGATAACCGGCGAGGAATTCGCGGCGCTTTTCGAGAATAAACCTCTTCCCGAAAAGAAGCCGGCTCAAATTGAATCCGAATCCCCCGCCGAATCCCCCGCCTCCGTTCAGGAAGTTCAGGAGTAAGGGTTAAAATCAAAACTCTGTGCACCGTCCGGTGCCGTCATGTCGGAAAGGAACTGCTGCAGTTCCTTTCCGTTTTATGGTTTAGTATATCAAAACTCATATTGAAAGGAATTTTTAATCATGCTGCAAGTAGGACTTAAAGGCAAAAAAACTGTTGTTGTCACAACCGAAAACACTGCTGAACGTATGTTGAGCGGATTGCTTCCCGTTTACGCAACGCCCTCGCTGATTGCGTTTATGGAATACACCTGTTCGGAAACGGTCCGGCCGTTTCTTGATGCCGGGATGGGTACCGTCGGCACTCTTGTGAACATTAAGCATACCAGCGCTTCCCCTGTCGGATCAACCATTACATGTGAATGCGAACTCACACAAATCGCTGGGCGCAAGCTCATTTTCAACGTCATTGCGCATGATGATTTCGGCCCCGTCGGAGAAGGCGTTCATGAACGTTTCGTTATAAATAATGATAAGTTTATGAGCAAAGTTGCCGAAAAACAGGCAGCTCTGCAAATGCACAGTGCCGAGTGAACTCTGAAAAAGCTCGCGTAATTAAAATCCGAAAACCTAAGAACCCACCTCTCAGATACGGCTTGCATCCGAGGGATGAGTTCTTTTGTTATTGCTTTGTTATTTCAAAGCAGCACTTATGAATTAATTGATGCATGTGCATCATATCCGCACCGTGCAGAGTGCCGGCTATGCTTCACAGGCTTCACGCCCTCAGCATTATATCCGCCGACAGGCAGTGCCGCAAGTCATTCCGACTTACTTCATCATATTGCTGCCGCCGTTCATATTACGCTCGGCATACTCGATCATGCGCTTAACCATCTGGCCGCCGATCCTGCCTGCATCGCGGGCGGAAATATCGCCGTTGTAGCCCTGGTTAAGGCTGATGTTCATGGAATTTGCAACCTCGGTCTTGAAACCGGAGAGCTTCTGCTTCATTTCTCTGGAATTGCTGCTGGTCATCGTAAAATCTCCTTTCAGATTTTGTTCAGTGTAATTTATTTTTGTTATTATTTATGCATATTGTTTTCAGCGTATTCGATCATACGCTTAACCATCTGGCCGCCGATCCTGCCTGCATCGCGGGCGGAAATATCGCCGTTATAACCATCATTAAGGGTTATATTCATCGAGTTAGCGACCTCGGTTTTAAAGTTCTTCAGCGACTGCTTCGCCTCGGGAACTGCAACACGATTGCTCCTTGCCATAAGTTTTCACCTCCGTTCATTGCCGTCCGCTTCAAAAGCCTTTCTCCTCAGTTGCGTTTTAAAGCGGACGTTATATAATCACGTGCACGAAACTCCGGTTTTGATTTCACATTCTTCGCCGTATCCGAAGCACTCATCTTCGGAAATCATCAGCTGCGTCGGCATTAGCACCGAGCCTGTTTTGTGTAATCACAGCACACCGTATGTTCCGGACTTTAGGAATACTCGTCATAATCTGTTCTTTTGCGGGATAAGACTCGAATCTATGGTCTTTTCACGCAAAAGCTTCCTTGGATTCGAGTTTCCTTAGGAATACTCGTCATAATCCGTTCTTTTGCGGGATAAGACTCGAATCTACGGTCTTTTCACGCAAAAGCTTCCTTGAATTCGAGTTTCCTTAGGAGTACTCGTCATAATCCGTTCTTTTGCGGGATAAGACTCGAATCTATGGTCTTTTCACGCAAAAGCTTCCTTGGATTCGAGTTTCCTTAGCTGCCAAATCCTGCAGCACCGTGCCGAATTCTGTCGCTTCGTGCGGCGTGCAGTCTTAATTTGTCCGTTTTCGGCGAAGCTATAACAGGTATTTTTTTGAAAAAAACATGATGGATAAAATTGTTTGACAGCAGCACATATCGGCACTATAATTATAACGAATACGAAATTGCGATAATTGCACTGCAGGCGGGCTTTCGACCGCCGTTGTTGAATTTTCGCAAAGCTTTTTTTGCAGAAAGGAGAAAAAATGATTAAGAATAACACAGCGGATCTCATTTCGTTTCTTGAAAAATCCGTTTCACCCTATCATACGACTGCGGAGGCAATTCGACTCATGGACGAATCCGGGTTTACGGCGTTGGAACAAAACAAACCCTGGAAACTTGAAAAGGGCGGAAACTACTATGTAAAATGCTTCGGCACCATGCTTATTGCATTTCATGTCGGCTGCGAATATGTGCCCGGCGAAGACTTTCGTCTTGCAGCGTGTCATGTTGACTGGCCCTGCTATTATATAAAGCCCAATCCCGAACAAGTCTCCGGAGGCTGCGCAAAGCTCAGCATCGAGCCCTACGGCGGCATGATTCACAACACATGGCTTGACAGACCGCTCTCCGCTGCCGGCATGATCACGCTTAAGAGTGACAATGTGCTTGCTCCCGAACGCCGCCTTGTGGATTTTGAAAAACCTATCCTCACAATTCCCAACCTTGCGATTCATATGAACCGCAGTGTTAACAAGGGTGTTGAATTGAATCCCAATAAGGACATGCTCCCGATTTGCAAGTCTGTTGAGCAGGATTTCAACAAGGACGGATATTTTGTATCTAAGCTGGCAGAATTGGCGGGAGTCGCTCCGGAGCAGATTCTGAGCTACGATCTCTGCCTTTACAACACCGAAAAGCCCATGCTCTGCGGCTTTGACGAGGATTTTCTCACTTCGCCCAGGCTTGACAACATCACATCCGCATTTGCGGTGCTTTACGGAATTGTTAACTGCAACCGTGCCCACGGCGTTACGGCTGCGGTGCTTTTCGACAATGAAGAAGTCGGCTCCGGAACAAAGCAGGGAGCTGACAGTGCAACTCTCGGCTTGATGCTTGAAAAAATCGCCTGTGCTCTCGGTGCCTCCCGCAGCGAATATATCGATTCTCTCGCATCCGGATTCATGCTTTCCTGTGATGTTGCACACGCAAAGCACCCCAACCATGCGGAGCTTTCCGATGCTTCCTGCAATGCCGTAATGAACAAAGGCACTGCGCTGAAAATGAATTACGAACAGCGTTATGCAACCGAAGCCGTCGGCATAGGCATGATTGAAGGCATTTGCGCAAAATACAGTATTCCCTATCAGCGGTTTATGAACCGCCCCGACCTGCGCGGCGGCGGAACGCTCGGCTCCTTTGCGGCAAGTCAACTCGGCATGAGCACAGCCGATGTCGGCGTTCCCATGCTTGCAATGCATTCCTGCCGCGAAACAATGGGCGTTCGCGACCAAGATTCACTTAACGAACTGGTTGCTCACTATTTCGCCGAAGAGTAATTTTTAATTTCAAATTCCGTTCAGACGGAAACAAAAAAGGATATTTATCCGCAGCGGGTAAATATCCTTTAATTTTTCCTTAGTTTTTAATTCGTTTTGCCGTCATTCGCCCTTTATCATCTGAAGGTACGGAATGAAGCGAAAGCCTCTGCGTTCGTACAGTGCAATTGCGCGCGGGTTATCCGGTTCAACTTCAAGCCTATACCTTGCGGCAGGACAATGCTGCTCAATGTAGAGGAAAAACTCAGACATCAAACCCATTGAACGATACGGTTCACGAATGTATCCTTCTTCAAGCCAAACAACAAGCCCGCCTGCTTCCTGTGAAAAAGTTTTTGCCGTCAAAACATAACCTGCCGGGGTGCCATCCTCGCATTCGAGCATGAAACACTCCGCATAAACATTCGACCGCATCAGCTCATCAAACATCGCGCTGCGGTTTTTTTCCGGTATCGGGTGCATAACTGCTGCCGAAGAGTAAAACTCACCCGTCAATTCCATAAATATATTTTTATCTTTCGCTGTAAGTTTTCGTATCATATTCAATTCACCTTTCCGGTATGATTTTTATAAAGGATACCCCGTTTTTTCTTTTTTGTCAAGATATATCAATTTGCGTTTGCATTTATGGATTCAGAGTTATAAAAATACAAAAGACCGTTGCGCACGGTCTTTTGCACCAACAAAACAAAACAGGAAGGAAACTCATGAATCGGAACCCCTTGCCGTTCCTCTTCTACCTATATAACGCACGAACGCGCTTTTTGGTTGCCTGTTTTTGGAAATTTTTTGGAAATTTTTAAAAAAACTTACTCCCTCACAAATCGGCAGTTCGGCTGCTACAGCAACGTGCGCACAAGGTCGGATAATACTCCGGGATGTGTTACGGGAACATCGTGCCCCGCGCCTTCAATCAAAACATGAGTGCCGTGCGGAATAGCATCTGCAATTCGTTCGGAATGCTTTCTGTCAATGACCGTATCCTTTTTGCCGAGTATAATCGTCGCCTCGGCAATAATGCCTGCAAGCTGGTGCGAGGTTATATGCGGTTCATTCAGCATCATTGAAAGCAACGCCGCAGTACGCTCATCGCCCTTGTGATTCGCCCGCCGCAATGCGGTTTTAATTTCCCGAACCGCCTTTGCAGTTAACCCTGATGGATCTGTATTCGCGCCGATCGTGAAGAATCTTCGAACTTTGAAACTTTTCATTGCCATAAGCAGCGCAATAATACCACCATCGGAATAACCGACGATATCATATTCGTTGATTCCGAGTTCGTCCATCAGCGCAGCGGCATCATCCGCCATTGCTGAATACGATATTTCCCCCCCGCCGTCAAGCGAGAATGACTCCCCCTGCATCCTGCTGTCCATAAGCACAAAGCCCTTTGCACCGAGGAGCGGTGCGATCATGTTATCGAAGATATGCATATCTTCACCATTGCCGTGCAGCAACAAAACCGGTGTCCGGAGCCTGAACTCCCGCACCCCGGCAAGTTCGTAGTGAATTGATTGATTGCCGTGAATGAATTCTGCCATATTTATTGATAGTTTTTTCTTGCCGAAGCATAAGCTCCCGCCGCGAAAGAGCCCTCCTTTCGATTTATCTCGAAAGTATACCACAAACGGAAGAAAATGTAAATTACGTCTTTTGCCGTTCGGTGTCGTTTTCTTATTTATTATTAAGATAATCGATCGCTGCCTTCAGCTGCAGGTCCCGATTCGCGAAATCACGCATAATGAAAAATATATCATAGTTGACAAGCTCGGCATCTTGTTCAACCTCAATATCCGGTGCAACTCCGATTTCGTGAATAAGCTTGCCGTTCGGTGTGCGATAAACGTCGGTTGTGAGCTTTATGTATCCCTGACCGTTCCGCAATGCCCAGCTTGACTGCACAATACCCTTGCCGTACGTGTTTTTGCCTATCAGTGCCGCGCATTTGTTGTCCTGAACGGCGGAAGCAAAAATCTCGCTTGATGATGCGGAGTTTTCATTAATCAAAACAGCGTAGGGGATCTCCAATGACTGCTCTGCCGTTGATTCAAAGCTTTGCGGAGGATCAACAAGCTTTCCTTCAAGGGTTGTAATTGTGCATTCCGGCAAAATGCGGTCGCAAATTGCAACAACAACGTCCAGCGAACCCCCGGGATTGTTTCGCAAATCGATGATCAGTGACTCAATACCCTGTCCAAGCAAACCGTCAAGGCCTTCGTTAAACTCTTCGGCAGCATTGCCTGTAAACGATTCAATTCGGATATAACCAATGCTGTTTTCCAGGATTTCCGTATAAACACGTTTAATATATACGTCGCCGCGTTCAACGTCAATTTCGAGGGTCTCTTCTCCGCGTTTAATCGTGAGTGCAACGGTCGTGCCGTCCAAACCGCTGATTAAATCACTGACCTCTTCATGAGGAAGCCCCAAAGTTGATTTTCCGTCGACAGCAATGACGGTGTCGCCTTCCCGGATGCCTGCTTTCGCTGCGGGATTCCCTTCATAAACACGAACTATCTCTGCACCGTTTCCGTCCGTCACGCCAAGCAGTACACCGATGCCCTTGTAGCTGCCGTTGATTGAGTTTTCAAACGCCTCGTATTCCTCATTCGTATAATACGCTGCATAAGGATCACCAATCGAGTTAACGATATCATGTGCTGCATCTTCAAGCAGTTTTTCGGTGTCCGGCGCATCATCATGAAAATAATAATACTTGTCTATTTCGCTCAGGAGCGTGCTGATAAGGGATGAGTCATATTTTGCTCCGCCGTCTATCAGCCGATATCGACCTTTTCCGCCGAGCAGAGCCACAAAAAGCACCATAGCCGCAACCGCCGCACTCATCAGCATCAAAACCGCAACCTGCCACGGCCGTGCGCCGCTATACTTTTTGATCACCTGTCGCTGCACAATCTGCTCATCGTTGTGAATACTGTTGTCCATCCTTCATTCCGTATCCCGTTCCGCGGGAATTCCTTTCTGATTTTTAAGCTCAAATACCAACGTTACTGTTCTGTGAATTCAATCGCCGTTTCATCCGGCTGCAACTCGTCACTCGATGTTCCGTCACATTTCATGCAGGATTTTATGGCAGGAAGTGCGAGCGGGTCAACCTCTCCGAGCCTTATTCCTCCCGTTTGCCGCGGAGGGAGCTTCATTCTGTCCCACATGCCGTATTTATGCGTGTCCACGATTGCTTTCATAAACTTCGTTTCGACATCGGGAACGATTTTCCTGAAGTCTTGAAGCAGCAGGCGCATATCTTCACGCTTTGTATGGCCCGCAGCAGGGCAGTTTGCACGCAAAACCGGCAGCCGGAGCCTGCGCGAAGCGGAAACAGCATCCTTTTCCGGGAAGAAAACGAGCGGACGGATTACCGTGATACCCGTTCTGCCAAGGTATGTGACGGGTGCAAACGTGTTCAATCTGGCTTCAAAAAACAAACTCAGCAAAAAAGTCTCAAGAACATCTTCGCGGTTATGTCCGAGTGCAACAAGGTTGCAGCCCTTTTCAAGTGCAATGTCGTTCAATGCTCCGCGCCGCATTTTCGCACACATAGCGCATGGATTCTTTTCTTTGCGTATGTTGAAAACAACATCTCCAATATCCGTTTTGCGCACTTCAAAATCAATATCGTGTTCCTTTGCGAACATTTCGATTCCGCCTGTGTCCTGTTCAACAATGCCAAGGTCAAGCATAACAGCGCATAAATCATACTTCTTCTTTGAAAAAAGCTGATAAAGCTTAAGCCCGTACATCAGCAGAAGGCTGTCCTTACCTCCGCTCACACCGACGCAAATCTTGTCGCCGTCCTGTATCATATTGTATCGTTCATCTGCACGTCTGATGCAGCCGAGAACCTGTTTCATTTGTATATTTCTTTCTGTACTTCTTTTTGAAAGTTTACTTCCGCGCGCAAAAGCAAATCAATTCTCAAGCTCACAGCCGAGCGTGTGTACGCGGTCGTTTTATTCACCGCTAAATTATACCGTATCCGGCTCATTTTGTATAGCTTTTTTTGTCGAAAGACCGATAGCCTGTCCGAATGCCCACATAATCAACGGCATTTCGGGCAAAATATGCCGGTGAATCCGTGCGGACATGTTTTGCGTTCGACGACAATAAACAGGAAAAGAGGAAAGACAGCATGGAGCGATTCAATTTCGCATTACAATCGATTAAGTGTTTTTTTGCTGTTCGCATGCCTTTACCCCGGCTCGGAGCCTTCGTTTTTTTCGTTATGCTGCTTATGTTGTTTTACGGAATTCGACTTGATGCAAAGGTGCTTCTGCGCGGTTATTTCTGTGAAATAAAAATCAAAGTGATTCTTCTCTTCGGAATTATCCGAATTAAGCTTCGTTATTGTCTCGAATATGAGCCGTTTAACGGCATCACTGTTTTTCAGGTTAACAACAGACAGCTGAAACCCGTTCGTCCGCGCAAAAAAAGGAGAGGCAGCCTTTTCAGAAAAATCGTTAAAGCATTGCCGCGTTCGCTGTCGGTAAAAAAAATTGAAGTTGCGGGTGAAATCGGAAGACGCGACGACGCATTCCTGAGCGTTTTAATCTGCGGAATCGTTTCTGTTTTTATGGACGCTCTTTTTCGATTTATACTAAACGTTCTGATTAAAGTCAAGCGATCCGAAAACTGCGTTATTAATATTTTTCCTGCACCGAACCGAAGCACTTTTAACCTTAATATGGCAGGAATAGTGCGGGTCAACCTGATTAAACTATTTTTGAATGTATTTATCCGAAAGGATAAAGCAGAATAAAAACAAAGGAGCTTACAGAATGCATCCCATCGAAAACATTATGCAGACCTCAATGGAGCAAATCAAGCGAATGGTGGACGTTAACACCGTCGTAGGCAATCCGATTGTAACCGCAGGAAACACAATGATACTGCCCGTTTCCAAGCTCAGTCTTGCTTTCCTTGTCGGCGGAGGAGAATACGGCCATATGTGCAGCGCAAAAAAGGCAGCTGATGAAGCAAACCGTGATTCCCGTTTCCCGTTTGCAGGAACAAGCGCCGTCGGTATGTGCATCACGCCGCTGGCATTTATCACCGAGGAACAGGGAAATGTTCGTGTTATGCCTGCCGACAGAAAGAGCTCGACAGACAGGCTTGTGGACATGATACCTCAGGTTCTGAAGTGCGTTGAAAAGCTTATCAACACGGGAATTGATTGCATCAATAAAAAGTGTGCATGCGCCGACAGCGAAAAGAAGCAAAAACAAAAAACAAATTCGAATTGCGGCTGCGGCTGTGCCGACGGGAACAGCACCGAGAATACGGACAACGGAGTTTCAAATACAGGTTCAAGCGGAAACGGTTCCGGCTGCGGCTGTACCGGCGGAACCGAGGCTTCGGTATGAAACGGCGCACGATCCCGTTTCTTCTGCTCAGCATTGCGCTGATTGCCTGCAGTGCTCTTCCGTCATCCGTATCCGCAATTGCGCAGGCAGCAGCTGACAACAGCGGAAGTTCATGCATATCTCAAGCTGCGGATTTTGATGATGCCGACAGCAATAAAGCTGATTTCATAGACTGCATGAAAACAGCAGCCGCAGCTGCGCTGATCGAAGCAAACAGCGGCAAACTTCTGTTGTCCGGCAACAGCAATTCACGCCTGCCTATGGCAAGCACCACAAAAACCATGACCGCGCTTGTTGTCATTGAAAACTGCTGTCTCGATGAGACGGTTGAAGTAACTGCCGATGCCGCCGGAACGGAAGGTTCAAGCATGTACCTCAGCTGCGGCGAAAGACTTTCCGTGAGAGATTTACTGTACGGGCTGATGCTGCTCTCCGGCAACGATGCCGCGGTTGCACTCGCCGTGCATGTCGGCGGAACAGTGGAAAGCTTTGTCCGCATTATGAATGACAGAGCAGCGAAACTCGGGCTCACGAATACACATTTTGTAACTCCGAACGGACTGCATGATGCAGAGCATTACACGACAGCATATGAGCTTGCTCTCATAGGTGCCGAAGCGTTGAAGAATGAAACTTTCCGTCAAATCGTTTCGACGCAGTATTACACCGCAGAAACCGGAGACAGGGTTCGAACCATGAAAAACAAAAATGCGCTGCTCTGGGATTATGGCAATGCTGTCGGCATCAAGACCGGTTATACATCTGCGGCAGGACGCTGTTTGCTGTTCGCTGCGGAACGCGACGGTATGCTGCTTGTTGGGGCCGTATTGAACTGCAGGCCAATGTTCGACGTTGCGCCCGAAATGCTCAATTTCGGCTTTGAGAACTATTCCATGTGCAAAATCATTGAAAAGGGAACCGTGTTGGCTCGCTGCACCGTACTCAACGGTGAAAAAAGTATATTGGCATTAGCGGCAAAAGAGGATATAATCATACCTGTAAAGAAGGGAACCGAACTTTCGGCTTCGGTGCATGTACGCCTTGATTCGGATGTTTGCGCACCAGTACATGAATCATGCGAACTCGGCACGGCTGAATTATTCTGTGACAATCTGTGCATAGGGCAAACATCCCTCGTTGCTTCGGAGAGCATAGCCGAAAGAAGCTTCCTGTTCTACTTTAACTACATCCTGCATTTATTCCGCCGCTGATGCTGTTGATTCCGGAGCTTGCACTGCCCCACGGCTGACACTGCTCTTTGTTATCAATTTGGGATTGTCGGAAAGTTTTTTTGCAGGTTTCGAAAGGAAAACCGTTGAATGAGACTTCAAAAATACCTTGCCGATGCAGGCATTGCTTCACGCCGCAAATGCGAAGAAATTATTTCTGCCGGACGTGTAAAGGTTAACGGACATGTCGCCGTTTTAGGCAGCAGCGTTGAACCGGAAGATTCGGTAACGCTTGATGACAAGCCCGTTCATCCTGCCGAGGAGCGCATCGTTATTGCGTTTAATAAGCCTAAAAATGTCATATGTTCCAATGCGGACAGCGAAGACAGGGTTAAAGTCACCGACTTTTTCAGCGAATTGCCGTACAGACTGTACACGATCGGCCGACTGGATTATGACTCCGAAGGGCTGATTCTTGTTACCAACGACGGCGAAACAGCCAATCGGCTTATGCACCCGCGATACGGCGCGAACAAAACCTACCGCGTGCTCTGCACCGGTGAACTCAGCCGCAGTGAATGTCGCGCACTCGAACGCGGAATTCAGCTTGACGACGGGCTCACCGCACCTGCCCGTGTGCGCATACTGCGTTCGCATGATGAAAAAACGGAGCTGTTGTTGATGATTCACGAAGGGCGGAACCGACAGGTTCGCCGAATGCTTGCAGCTCTCGGTCATGATACTCTGCGCCTGCAGCGCGTTGGCATAGGTGCTTTAACTCTCAACGGACTCAAGCCCGGGCAGTGGCGTTACATAACACAGGAAGAGCTTGAAATGCTTTTAAAGTAAACCAATTGCAGTATGCTTGCGGTTGAGAACATTTGCGGCCGATGCCGCAGCGGGCAGCTGTCCGTTTGCTGCGCTGTATGCAGTCCGTAAAACTCTCGTTCTCTTTTTTTAACACAAAGTATATGCCTGCGTTCGCCTTTTCTTAAGAGTATTCTGTTTCCGCATCATTTTGGCAAAAATGTGATTTCAGGTCTTTTTGCCGAATTCAAATCATTCAGAGTGCTCCGAAATCAGCGTTCTCAGGCATGTTTTTCAGTTCAATTCAATCACTCCTCATCGCTTAATGAAAATTCATTGCTTAGTATCATGTTTTTGCAGAATTGATAATATATGTTTTTTGTTTGCAGGAAAAAAAGGATTCGATGAATAATAACGATAAATGGGGGAGGATGAAAGAATGTTCGTTCTGCGATATATTATTTATTCGATTAACGCATCCTTCGCAATCCCCCTAATATTTGGAAAGGACCGGTATTTTGCATGAACACCTTGATAGTTCCGCTGGTCGGACTTGCTGTTGTATTCGTCGGGCTGGTTGTTCTCATTGCCATTGTTAAGCTTATGGGCGTAATATGCGGATTTGTAACAGGACGGCGTGCCGAAACTTCAGGCTCTGTCTCCTCATCCGGTATTGAAGCCGAAAAAGTTGCAGCCGACGGCAATGCACAGAAGCTTACCGGAGAATCGCGCCGCGAACTTATCGCAGTTATCTCCGCAGCAATTGCTGAAACCATCGGCACGGATGCCGCAGGGCTTCGTATCAAATCCATCAAAAAAATCGGTTGAGCCGCACCGCTTTCTCCGAAGCATCATGTTCGGAGCGAACAAAACCGGCTGCATCGCTTTGATGCATTATATACTTGCAGATATTCGAAAGGGGCATTGAACACTATGCATAAATTCATTGTTAATGTAAACGGAACGAGCTATGAAGTTGAAGTTGAGGAAATCGATTCCGCTGCTGCGGGCGAGACAGCATCCGCTCCCAAAAAAGCTGCACCTAAAGCCGCACAGCTGAACGGCAGCGAAAAAACCATCACCGCGCCCATGCCGGGCAGCATTCTTGCCGTTAACGTCAAACCCGGCGACAGTTTCCGCAGCGGACAGGTTCTGCTTATCCTCGAAGCTATGAAAATGGAAAACGAAATCATGGCTCCATGCGACGGCAAAGTTGTCTCTGTTTCCGTGCAGAGCGGCACATCCGTAAACTCCGGCGATGTTCTCATCGCATACGTTTGACATTAAGCCGTCACATTCGAAAAGGCGGTGTGAATCATGCAATCCATCATAAAGGTTTTTACCGATTTTGCGCTTGAAACGGGTTTTGCTGCTTTCTTCACCCAACCGGGTGCCTGGAAATACGCTGTTATGATCGTTGTTGCCTGTTTCCTGCTCTATCTTGCAATCGTTAAAAAGTTCGAGCCTTTGCTGCTGCTTCCCATTGCATTCGGAATGCTCTTAACAAACCTTCCCGGTGCAGGACTGTATAATGCCGAAATATTTTCCGGCGGACATGTCAACTGGCAAATGCTCACACAAAAAGGCGGGTTAATCGACTACCTCTATCTCGGAGTCAAGCTCGGCATTTACCCGTCGCTCATCTTCCTCGGCGTCGGTGCAATGACGGATTTCGGTCCGTTGATCGCAAATCCCAAGAGTCTGCTCCTCGGTGCGGCAGCTCAGCTCGGCATATTTGTCGCTTACCTCGGCGCAAGGCTGATTTTCGGTTTTGATGATAACCTTGCGGCCTCCATCGGCATCATCGGCGGTGCGGACGGTCCTACTGCAATTTTTGTAACATCCCGTCTTGCTCCGGATAAGCTCGGGCCGATTGCCATTGCGGCTTATTCTTACATGGCACTCGTTCCCGTTATTCAGCCTCCGTTCATGAAACTGCTGACAACCCGCAAGGAACGCTCCATCGTAATGGAACAGCTTCGCCCGGTCAGCAAAACCGAACGCATTGTGTTCCCGATCGTTGTCACCATCGCGGTTGCACTCCTTGTTCCGTCCGCAGCTTCCCTCGTCGGTATGCTTATGCTCGGCAACCTTCTGCGCGAATGCGGCGTCACGGAAAGACTTTCCAAGACTGCACAGAACGAACTTTGCAACATTGTCACGATTTTTCTCGGCACAAGTGTCGGAGCGACAGCAACGGCCACTGCTTTCCTGTCGTTTGAAACTCTCGGCATCCTTGCAATGGGCATCTGCGCATTCATATTCGGCACTATCGGCGGCATTCTGCTTGCAAAGCTCATGAACTTCCTCTCCGGCGGGAAAATCAATCCGCTTATCGGTTCGGCAGGTGTTTCCGCAGTTCCGATGGCGGCACGAGTTTCGCAGGTTGTAGGGCAAAAAGAGAATCCCGGCAATTTCCTGCTTATGCACGCAATGGGTCCTAACGTTGCGGGTGTAATCGGCTCTGCAATTGCTGCCGGCGTATTTCTTTCCCTGTTCAGCTGATATTATTGATTTTTCGCGCCCCGCCGTGCGGTTCGGCTTAAGGCTCTGCACCGAATGGAATCGGGGCGCATGATTTAATGAGGTTAAAGAAAATGTCAAAGTTATTCATTACAGATACCATACTGCGCGATGCGCATCAATCCCAAGCCGCAACGAGAATGCGCACGGAAGAGATGCTTCCCGCCTGCGAGATTCTGGACAGCATGGGATACTGGTCACTTGAATGCTGGGGCGGTGCAACTTTTGATTCCTGCCTCCGTTTTTTGAATGAAGATCCGTGGGAACGTCTCCGAAAGCTCAAAAAAGCACTCCCGCATACACGCCTTCAAATGCTGTTCCGCGGACAGAACATTTTGGGATATAAGCACTATGCGGATGACGTTGTTGAACAATTCTGCCGTAAAGCAATTGAAAACGGAATTGATGTTATTCGAATTTTCGATGCACTCAACGACATTCGTAATTTGGAATCCGCAATTAAATTCACAAAAAAATACGGCGGACACTGTGAACCTGCACTTAGCTACACAATCAGTCCCGTCCATAACGAAGATTATTTCGTTAAACTTGCGAAAGAGCTCGTTCAAATGGGTGCCGACTCGATTTGTATCAAGGATATGGCAAACTTGCTTCTGCCGATGCCCGCATACAATCTTGTTAAAAGGCTCAAGGCTGAAATTAACGTTCCGATTCACCTCCACACCCACAACACAACGGGCACGGGCGATATGACGCTTCTCATGGCTGCATTTGCAGGTGTTGACATTGTTGACACGGCTCTCTCGCCCCTCGGCAACGGCACAAGCCAACCTGCAACCGAGAGCTTGGTCGCAACGCTCAAAGGAACGGAGTATGATACAGGGCTTGATCTTGAAAAACTCAGTGAAGCTGCAAAACACTTCCGCACCGTTGCCGACAGACTTAAGCGTGACGGCTTCCTTGATCCGAAGGTGCTTTCGGTTGACACAAACACTCTGATTTATCAGGTTCCCGGCGGAATGCTTTCCAACCTTATTTCTCAGCTCAAACAGGCAAACGCCGAGGATAAATATTATGATGTTCTTGCGGAAGTTCCTCGTGTACGCAAAGATTTCGGCTATCCGCCGCTCGTCACTCCGACAAGCCAGATCGTCGGCTCGCAGGCCGTTCTGAATGTGCTCGCAGGTGAACGTTATAAAATGTTTACAAAGGAATCCAAAGCGGTTCTGCGCGGAGAATACGGAAGGCTGCCCGGCAAAGTCAACGAAGCTGTTCGTAAAAAGGCCATCGGCAATGATAAAGTCATCACATGCCGACCGGCAGATTTGTTAAAGCCCGAGCTTGACACATACCGCAAAGAGCTTGGCGACCTTGCACAATCCGAAGAAGACGTTCTGAGTTACGCACTCTTCCCTCAGGTTGCCAAAAAGTTCTTTGAAGCAAGACGCGACGGAACCGTCCCCTCCGGTGCGGATAAAACCGTCTCCCCTGCCCCGGCATCCGCAAAGCCGGCTGCTTCAGCCGCTTCAAGGCCCACACAACGTGAAATTCTTGTTGTTGAAGATTTGACCGAGGACACTCCCCTTTAATACTGATTCTGTTCAGAAAGCGTCTGTTCTTTTCTTTTTATACACAGGTACAGGCAAAACCGGCACGAACGAAAAGCTCATGCCGGTTTTGCTGTTTTTGTCCGTTATACAAAATCCCCCTCGGCCCTGCATTGGGCTGAGGGGGATTTCTTCCCATTTTGTATGCAGATACATGGATGACTGTCGGATTGCGATTGAACGTTCGCGACGGACATGCTCTTATTCCGCGTTTTCACTGCCTTCGTACAGCGGAAAAGCGACAGTTACGCAAGTCCCTTTTCCGGGAACACTTTCAAGAGTCAACTCCGCATTATGGTAGGCTGCCGCATGTTTCACAATGGACAGGCCGAGTCCCGTCCCACCGGAGTCCTTCGAGCGGCTTTTATCAACCCGATAAAAACGTTCAAACACCCGTGACTGCTGCTCCTTGGGAATCCCTATACCGGTGTCGCGAACCGTAAGCAGAGCCTTGCCTTTTCTTGCATCAACGCCGATATCTACAGCACCTCCCGGAATATTATACTTCACGGCATTTTCACAGAGATTATAGGCAATTTCATATATAAGCCTGTCAACTCCGAAAACGACCGCGCTTTTGCCGTGTACCTTTACGGAAACATTCTTTGCCTCAGCATTGCCGCGGAGAAGCTCCGCCGTTTCCGTTGCCACGTTCAAAAGGTCAACCTCGGTCTTCGGGATTTCCACACCTTCATCAAGGCGTGATAATCTGATTATGTCTTCTATCAGCGCAACAAGCCGTGCAGACTCGGTGCGTATGTTCTTAATGAAATGCGGCATATCCTCCGGTTTGACAAGTCCGTTCTCAATAAGCTCCGCGCTGCCCATTATGGATTGAAGCGGCGTCTTCAGCTCATGAGAAACATTCGCCGTGAACTCGCGGCGCATTTTTTCCGTTTCTGCCTGCTCGGTAACATCAAACGCAAGCAGGAGAATTCCCGCAAGATTTTCGCCGGACTCGACTCTGCTTATGTCGACCTTGTATTCGCGTCCGTGTTTCTGAAGGTTAAACGTTTCATTGCTGCCTGCAAATGCATTCATTATCCGCCTGTTGAACTCCGGATTGCGGTCAACGGTCAGAAAATCGCTGCCGATACAAGAATTATCGACCTCAAAAAGCTGTCTCGCAGCAGAATTGATTCCAAGCACACAGCCGTTAACATCCAGCATTACAAGTGCCTCGTTCATGCTTTCGGTAATCTGCTGCAACTCATCATTCTTTCGCTGAAGTTCCCGAATCTGACGCTCGATTTTTTTATGTTGAACATCAATCCGTGTCAGCAAGGGCGATATTTCGGGATACGTTTCGTTGTTCTCAAGCGGAGTATCAAGATTAAGCTCATTCAGCGGAGTAACAATACGTTTCGCCATTCTGTGTGCCAGCACGGCGGACAGAATAACCGCAATCACCGCAACAAAAATCATCGGTTGTATCATGCCGAGTACAAGCACAGGAACGGAAGCGCTTTCCGTTGAAATACGCAGGAATGAACCGTCTTTGAGCATTTTCGCGCAATAAATAGTTTTTTGCGTAAGCGTCGAAGAATATCGACGGCTCATACCGTACCCGCCGTTCATTGCATCACGTATTTCCCGGCGATCAATATGATTCTCCATGGTCTGTGCATCAGACTTGGTATCATAAATAACTTCTCCCGTGCTTGATATCAGCGTGAGTCGAATGCTGCCGCCATCCGGCCTTATGCTGCCGTCCGCAACGGTTACGGCTCCGGTGTGGAGCCTTTTTATATATTCTCCGCCCTGTTCTTCAACTGCCGCTGCGGCAATATCAAGTTCTTCACGCAGTTGTTTTTCAATTACCTGCGTGAAATATCCGTACAGCACGCCTATTATGATAACAAAGCTTGCCAACAGAACAAGTGCTGCCGTTGTGATTATTGAACGAAAAATTTTATTTGACATAATTTAGTCCTCCCACTGATTTTATGCGTAAATGCTCAGGTTCATTTCGCATTCTCTGCGTTCGACATTCTGTAGCCCACATTACGAACCGTTTCAATCAGTTTACCGTATGCACCGAGTTTTTGACGAAGTGTCCGAATGTGCATGTCCAGCGTGCGGGTTTCTCCGCAATAATCCATTCCCCAAATCTCGCTGAAAAGCTGTTCGCGGGAAAACGCAATGCCCGGTTTGCTCATAAAAAGCCTCAGCAGTTCATACTCTTTATAGGTCAGCGCAATCCGCTCCCCGTCCACAGCAACCGTATGTTCATCCTCATTAAGCGTGACGCCGACAGCGCGAAGTACATGGCTGCCCGGAGTTTTGCAGCGACGAAGCACGGCCTTGATGCGTGAAACCATTTCCAGCATTCCGAAAGGCTTAACGAGGTAGTCGTCCGCACCCATATCCAGGGTCTTTATCTTGTCATATTCCATGCTTTTTGCAGTCGCCATAATAACAGGAATTTCGCTCAGTTCCGATGAATTCTTCAGCCTGTGCAAAATTTGAACTCCGTCATCCCCCGGCAGCATAATGTCAAGAACAATCAGTTCCGGTTTTTGCTTGTGGATTGCCTCAAAAAGCTCCTTGCCGTCACGAAACCCCTGCGCCGCAAACCCGGTTGAACACAGCGTGTAAACCTCAAGATCGCGAATGCTTGCATCATCTTCAACACAATAAATCATGGTCATTCTTCCTTTCAAATCTCCGGCTTGCCTTTTGTTTCGGCGCGGAACACGCCTCAATTATTAATCAACCGGCGAGAGATTCCGCTGCGTGGCTTTCAAATTCATGCAGCGCCGCCAAGGTCAATCATTCGTTTTGAACATGCACCCCTGTCACGGAGAACATGACCCATTCTGCTATGTTTGTGGCATGGTCGCCGATACGCTCAAAATACTTTGCGATCATCAGCAGATCAAGTGCAAACTCGCCGTCACTCGGATCGGAAGAAATGCGTTCAATCAAATCCTGCTTGACACGATTAAAATAATCGTCAACAATATCATCCTGAGCAATAACTTCTTTTGCAAGTTCGACATCGCGTTTCACAAATGCCTCAATGCTGTTTGTGACCATTTTTGTTGCCGCCTTTGCCATTTTGTCGATATCTCCGCACTCCGCTCCGCTTCTGCCGTTCAAAAAGGCGATTATTTCCGCTATATCCTCGGCCTGATCACCGATGCGCTCCATATCGGTTATCATCTTGAGCGCTGCGGAAATCTGACGAAGATCCCCTGCAACAGGCTGTTGACGCAGCAGCAATTTGAGGCAGAGTGTCTCTATATCGCGCTCCATTTTGTCAATTTCGTTATCGATCGGTGCAACACCGCCTGCGATTTTTGCGCTGCCCTCGGCAAGTGCCTTTGCGGAAAGAGTGATCGCTTCCTCACACAATGCTCCCATTTCAATAAGCTCATTATTGAGCTGCCTCAGCTGGCTGTCAAAACTGCTTCTCATCATCCGAACCTCCCGGTAATATAATCTTCGGTGCGTTTATCCTGCGGCTTGGAAAAAATCTTTTCCGTATCGTCGCATTCGACTAACTCTCCCAAAAGGAAGAAGGCCGTTTTGTTTGAAATTCGAAGAGCCTGCTGCATGTTGTGAGTAACTATAATAATAGTATACTTGCTTTTAAGCTCCATTGCAAGCTCTTCTATACGTGTTGTTGAAATCGGGTCAAGCGCGCTTGTCGGCTCATCCATTAAAAGCACGTCCGGATCGACCGCAAGCGCACGGGCAATGCAAAGGCGCTGCTGCTGTCCGCCGGAAAGGCCGAGTGCGGGTTTTTTGAGTCTGTCCTTCACTTCATCCCAAATTGCAGCATTTTTAAGAGACGTCTCTACAATTTCATCAAGCTTTGCTTTTGAGCGAATCCCGTACGTCCGCGGGCCGTATGCAATGTTATCGTATATGCTCATCGGAAACGGATTCGGTTTTTGGAACACCATTCCGATTTGTCTGCGCAGTTCGTTCACATCCGTGCCGGGAGCAAAAATATCTTTTCCGCGGTATTTAACGCTGCCCGTGATTCGAACATCCGGCACAAGATCGTTCATCCTGTTGAGCGTTTTTAAAAAGGTTGATTTACCGCACCCGGAAGGGCCGATAAGCGCAGTGATGCTACCTTCCGGAACAGAAATGTTAATATCTCTCAGTGCCTGGGTTTTTCCGTACCACAGGCAAAGGTCATTAGTTGTGATTATGTTCATCATGCATTTCTCCTCTTTTCAAAGTGTTTGCCTGCAAGCGCTGCCGCAAGGTTTATTGCAAGCGTCAGTATCATCAGAATGGAAGCAATGGCAAATGCGACATCAAATGCACCCTCCTCTTTTGCATAAAAGTACAGTGCAACCGTCAGAGTTGCGCCCGAGCCGGACATTGCCTCAAAAAACCCGTTCAGAACATGCGCAAACCCGGCAGTGTACAGCAATGCGGCTGATTCTCCCAGTATCCTGCCCACCGATAGAATGCAGCCTGTGACTATGCCGTCCACACACCCCGGAAGAACAACCGTGCGAATCACTCGCCATTTGCCCGCTCCGAGTGCAAATGCGCCCTCGCGATAACTGTTTGGAACGGTCTTCAGGCTCTCCTGCGTTGTTCGCATAACCGTCGGCAGATTCATTATCGCAAGGGTCAACGCACCTGCAAACAACGAGGTTTGAAGCCCCATAAATTGGCAGAAAAACAGCATCCCGACAAGCCCGTAAATGATTGACGGAATACCGGAAAGTGCCTCCGCCGCATATTCAATTGCCGAAACAATCTTTTTATTTCGCGCATACTCCGTAAGATATACCGCACTTCCGACTCCAAGCGGCAGAACAATTATCAATGTTGCAAAAACAATATACAGCGAATTCAGAATATCCGGCAGAATTCCGACTCTGCCCGACAGATAACTCGGTGCCGTTGTCAACAGTTCAAATGACAGATTGGGCAAACCCTTTGCAAGAACATAGACAACAAGAAACAGCGCAAGCGCAAGAGTGATTCCTGTTGCAGCCGTCATCAATGCACGAACCGAATAAATCCACGCTTTTCGCTTCGCGGACATCTCGGACTTTTCCCGAGGAAAACTCTCATTGTTTTGATTTTCGGCGGAACTGAAACCAAATTCGTTATCTTTAGATTCTTTCTTCATCGCCGCAGCTCCTTTCATTGTAAAGCTCTTTCCGTGTTTCATTTTTTTCTTCAGTTATTATGATAGCCTTTCCGTGTAAAGTTAAAAAGGACGCAATTGTAAAATTCGTGTAAAATCATCATTTTATTCTCTCGCTCGGCAAAGTTGTCAGAGGATTGGGTTGACTTTGGAATTTGTTTCCATTATACTGTTTATGTATATCTCATCATTGTCATTTTACGACAGAAGGGAGGGTTGATTCAATGAGCGATGAGCACGGCAGCGACTTTGTCGACGAGCTTATGGAATTTCTTCTTAGAAATTATTATTCCATGATGATTAAACGTGTGAAAAGATTTTTTCCAAACAAGTTCGATGCGGAAGATATCGTTACCGAAACCATAATAGTGCTGCTCGAAAACAAAAGCGCCGTTGCAGCGCATGAGGCACCGATTAAGTGGCTGCAAACAACGCTCACCCATCGTGTAAAGCAAAACAGCAGAATCGCCAAGCGAAACAGCGAGATGTTTGTTTCGTTGGAAACATTGGACGAATCCAAGCTGCCCTCCGTGCCGGATACAGCCGATGATTATTGTGAATACAGCGACTTCCCCTTTGAAACAATGCTCGGCATCATAGCCTCTGAATTGAGCGAAAAAGATGCAAAAACATTCAACGATGTGTTCGTTCTCAAACGAGATCGCGAACAAGTCGCTGCCGAGTACGGCATTTCCCCCGAAGCGCTCCGTCAAAGGGCACGCCGTGTCGAAATGAAAGTGCGTCTTATTGTCTCTAAATTGCTTGGTTAAAATATATTTATTTTTTCAGTGAACAGAACGGGGATTTTTGCCCTATACATAATGAGGGGGAAAATATCTCCAAGTTTTGAAACATGAAAATGAGAGGATTGATGTTATGCAGCGCATCAAACAAACAAAACAGGACTTTATTGTTCTGCTCAGTGAAACAAAAGAAACGCTCGATGAACAGCTTGCTCTGCCCCAAGCGGAACGTGACGCGGCATTGATAGCCGAATGCCTTGAAACGCTCGATTACATAAAGGGAGAAGCGAATCTGCCCGAGGGTGCTTTTGCTTTCGATTCATTTCAATTCTTTGCCAGAAATTCCTCTCCTTCAATACTCTGTAAGGAGGGCGCAAAAGAATTTAAACCAAAACTCACCCCGAAGAGGCACACTCCCTCTGTTTCCCGCTTTTTTTTGCAAAAAGCTGCCCTTACCGCTGCAATAATGCTTTTGATTCTGCCATACGCTTTTGACGGCAGTGCAAATGCGGCGGGGTTCACCCCGTGGCGCGCCGTAACGGAGCGCAGCATGGATTATCTCGATATCTGCTACACTGCGGCTGAGGATCCCTGTGGAGATCCTCCCGGCGGTGCTTGGAGCGGCATTATCCCCGATACACGCATTCTTTCCGTTGAGGAATACGCCGCGCTGAACGCTCAAAGCATCAACTGTTCGGATCGCAGTGAGTTCATCGCAAAGTTCGGTGACAGGCTTGTCTGCCCTGATACACCGAGCGGATTCGCATTTGAATGGGCAAAGGGCTATATCGATGATATTTCTGCATCGGTAAGCATTCGATTCTCCGGAGCGGAAGGCAAAGTGACTGTATCGCAGCATATCTTCTTTACCGAACCGGAGTTGGATTCCGTCACACGCGCAGTAAGGCTTTCCGGTGAATTCAGTGAACCGTATACTAAGTCGATTTACGGAATTGACTGCACCTTTGCAGAAAGTGAAACTCAGAATGTTGTCTGCTTCAACATCGGCTTTGATTCCTACACTCTGAACGGAGATGTTTCAATCGAAACGATGGAGCAAATCGTACAATCGTTGTTAACAGAATGAAAGGACTAATAACAATGAAAAAACTCATCCCCCTGTTTCTTGCAGCGATTCTGTTGCTTTGCAATATCTTTGCAGGCAATGCTTTGGCGGCAAATGAAACAGCCCCCGAAACCCGGTCGATTCCGACCGGAGTTGCATCCGCAACCCCACACGAAACCGATCTGTTCTTTTTTGATGAAGGCGTTGATCCGCAGGCCGCCGATCTGTTCACACGGCACGACATAACTTTCAGCAGTCACGGTCCAAATGCTGCCCGCGTTACTGTCAACCTTGAAACCGCCGACAATGTCAAAAAACTCGGCTTCACAAAATTGACATTTCAATATTGGAATGGCAGCAGCTGGGCTGAACTGAGCAGTGTACACGATGAGTACATTAACAACTCTGATTATTTTGGCTATTACAAAGTAATCACCAACCTGGTTGCGGGAGACTACTACAGGGTTCAGGTTGAATGCTATGCAAAAAAGAGCCTGCTCTCGGCTGCACAAAAAGTCACCCTGACCACAGCATACATTGTATGCAAGTAACTTGAACAAATATACCGTAGGAGGAATAAGCTAATGACCCGGCTTAAAAAGGTTCTTGCGGCACTTATCGCCGTTGTTTTCGCAGCTCTCAGCTGCCTTCCGGGCGTTCTTGTCCTTGCTGAAAATGCACAGGCAAATACGCTCAGCATCTTGCTGTTGTATGATGACAGCTACGAACAAACTCTGCGTCGTCAAGGGTATTCAATTGATGAAATTGAACATCGAATCGAACAAATTGGCGAACTCAGCGAGTTGTCTTTTACACGCAAGTATAATCTTCGCATTAACTTTACTGTTGAAGATTATTCGTCAGTTATAGGTGAAGAGTATGCTCTTCAATGTCCTGTGGGTAACGGTCTTCGTGGCTATGTTGCCAACACTGATGGTTCTTCTGCAAGCTCAAACCAGATTGAATGGATTCCCGGAGGACAATGCACCTGTGCTCCGACTGATGGCAGTGTTGACTGTTCAAATGGCGCACATCACAATTCCATTAAGATGTTAGCTCGAGCAGTAGCGGAATATGCAGAAACTGCTCCCCAATATGATTACGTTGGGGTTTTCTCAGGGCTTAACCTTTGCAACACAGTCATGCCCAATAGCCATCGTCAAAACGCTTCAAACACTCACTATTTGAATGGCTTTGTGATTGGAGCGATGCTTGACACAGCTAACAACAGAGTTGTCAGCAATTATGACAACACAATTGTTAGCAGCAACATTTCTCAAATCGGGCGAACTCTTTATTCTTTCGGTAAAGTGTTCTGTGCATCTGGAAATTGTACGCTTTCCCAGCCATGCACCAACAACAAAGGAATTGTTGGGATTCACAATGTGAATCATCCGTTTTGTGAGGGTTGTGAGTACAGCTTCGATTTAACCCGTTTGCTTGATTCTTCCAAGGTATCCGACTCTGGTTTCGTAACTTACGAAGAAAATATGCCAATAGTATTTGATTCTATCGAGGGTTATGCAGAATATTGCGAAGCGCAACAGAACGAATCTGAAGAGGCTCTTTGCTATATTCCCGAAAGCATACCTCAGGGTTATGAGGTCGAAAGTATCACGATTGACGGTCAATCCGTAACTTATACTTTCAAAGCTGGCACCCCGACCGTTGAAGCCGAAGATCAGCTGATTGTTGATTATTTCAACACTGCAATCAGCAGGCACTTCAGCAATGCTGACGGTTTCTATAGTAGTCATGGCGTTGAATATGCTGAAAGACTTGCATTCTGTGCTGGTATGACTCAATCCAATGATATACCTTTCCGGGGTGTACGTTATTACACTGGCACGGTATACGCATATGTACCTGAAATCAACCCAAATGCAACAATCGCAGTTGGAATGCATATGCTTACACTAAAGACCAACGGTACGCTCCTGTACGAGTACCTTCCTAATGGGATCCTGAACAACTTGCCTGGAATCGGTGGCGATGTTCAGTCCATTAACCTTGTTGCTGTACCTGTAAGCTCTATAATAGAATAATGCTGAAAGGAATAAAAACATGAAAAAAACACTTATCCTCATTCTCTCCGCTCTGCTCATCGTTGTCAGCTTTCCAATTGGCATGCTGGCAAGTGAAGAAACACCCCGTTATATCCATAACGTCGATGAAGACAAGATTATTGCTTTTCTCGACATTGAAACGGATGTACCCGGGGTTACGAATCGAGACGTTATCTATGACGTGGATTTATACAACAGCGGGTCTCAGCCTATATTCCCGTGGACACTGTATATTTCTCCGACAGTCGTTGGGCATACCTCGCCCGACGGATTCTTCTACATTCTTGACTTCACGTTCGTATGCAGATATGAACTGGAGTACAACGTGATTGACGATGACGGCATACCCTACTCATTCACAACCACCGAAGAGCATTTTCCGGATGTCTACGGCGTTGTTGATCTTGCCGGAACTTCAACGCATTACCTGAGCACACCGCAGCCGGGTCAAACACATGTTTACGGAGTTATAACAGATAACTGCCCTGATCTTATCTCCATAGAGTTCCACGGTCAGGAATACTGCACCGAACTTTCCGCAGTTAACTGCCCCAATCTTGAGAGCGTTATTGCCACCGAATGCAACTATCAGAGCATTGCCGTTCAGCCCAAAGGCTTTGAACGCCCCGTCACCGCAAGGGTTGAAGGCAGCGGCAGCATCGGATTCACATATACCGAAAGCAGCGGCTTCTATGTTTTGTACGCAGAAGATACCGCAGACTTCCGCGGGTGGTACAATGCTGACGGCAGGCTTATCAGCCGCAGTACAACGGTTATTCTGGACTCGGATGAGATTGTTGACGCTGTTGCCTGCTATACAGATTGCTTCGGCATTAACGGCGATGTTGACGGGGACGGCAAAGTCACCGTTGCGGATGCGATTCTTGTTGCCCGCTATGCCATCAGCACCGGCGAACTTTCCAATGAAGGCAATGCTCTTCAGCTTGCAGATTTCAACTGTGACGGGTTTGTCAATATCGTTGATGCAACCCTCATTGCAAGAGCAGCTCTCGGACTGAACTGAGGTGTATACACAGGTCACTTTCAGCAAACGGAAACTAAACCTGAGCGCACCCTTTCGCAATTGCTGAGTTAACGTTGTTTCGGAAAATGACACAAGCATAAACCCATTAACGGCTCAACGGATACTCGGCTTATCTCTCGGTATAAACGCCCCTTGAAGGAGACTGTTTCTCCGACAGGTGCGGTTTTATACAATCATATTTTTACCACACAGTGCAGCACCCCGACGGATGAAACCCGTCGGGGTGTTGTGCCTTTGTTTCGGTTTCAGGATTCGGCTTTTCCGCGCTTAAGGAAGAAGTTCAACGCCGCATTTATCATCATTATGAAAAGGAACAGCACAAGCGCAATTGAAAACAGTGCCTGCCGCTGCAAGCCCTCAGGTGCATAGGACATTCCGCTTGCAATGCCGGTCGTAAGGAAGCGGACGCTTTGAAAAAGGGAGGGCATGTTTGCGACATTGCCCGCAACCATCATAACAGCCATTGCTTCGCCTATCGCACGCCCGATGCCGAGCACAACCGCAGCAGCGATACCGCTTTTTGCTGCCGGAACGGAAACGCGGAACCATGTTTCCTCCGCCGTTGCACCGAGAGCAAGAGAGGCATCCTCATACTCCTTCGGAACGGCTTCAAGAGCAGTCATGGACACTTTTATGATTGAGGGCAGAATCATAATCGCAAGTACGATTATTGCGGCCAAGAGGCCGGAACCGTCTGCAAGGTTGAACGCATTGCGAATGCCCGGAACAAGCACCAGCATACCCACAAGGCCGTACACAACCGACGGAATGCCTGCAAGCAGACTGACAGCGGACTCCGCAACGGCGCGGAGTTTGGGTTTTGCAGCTTTTGCAAGATAAACAGAGGCAAGAAAGCCGATCGGCACGCCGAGTATGATTGCACCTGCCGTGCCGTATATGCTCGTTAAGATAAACGGCAGTATGCCGAATGCAGGAGTCGCTGCGGTGGGTTCCCATTTTTTGCCGAACAGGAAATTGACAAGCCCGATTTGTCGAATGGCCGGGATACCGGAAACAATGAGATAAATCGATATCAGAAGCACACATGCAACCGTCACAAGCCCGAGTATCAAAAAGATGCCGTGAACAAAGTTTTCAAATGTTCTTTTTCTTTTTGCGGAACTGTTATCATTTAAGTTTTTCATATTCAGTTCTCCTTCACTTCTGTTTTCATTTGCATCAATCATCGTTTTTTTCTGTGAATCGGAATTCACTTATTGCCGCAGGCGGCAGTCCCCGAATCCGAGGAACTGCCGCCCGCGGTTTCAGCCGCTGTCAGTTTTATTTTGCGGCAACTGCGCCTGCATTGTTGATGATGGTTACAGCGTCTTCGGAAGTGATGAAGTCAAAGAACTTCTGCGCTGCATCGGAAAGTTTTGTATTCTTTTTGGTTACAAGCACGAACGGGCGCTGAACTTTGTAGCTGCCGTCCTTAACCGTTGCTTCTGTGGGTACAATGCCGTCAACGGTGAGAGCTTTCACGGTGTCTTTAAGGGCGGACAAGGAGGCATAGCCGATTGCATTGGGGTTTGAAGCTACAGCCGCGATAACATCACCGGTGCTGGTCAGTTCCTGCCTGTATTTGCATGCGTCCTTTGTGTCTGTAATGGACTCAAAGCCGTCCCTTGTTCCGCTGTTGGGTTCCCTTCCGATAAGGACAATTTCACCGTCCGCACCGCCGAGTTCGCTCCAATTTGTGATTTCGCCCTTGTAAACTTTTGCAAGGGTTTCAACGTCGATATCCGCAAGGTTATTGTCGGGGTGTACGATAATCGCGATACCGTCATAGGCCAGTACCGTTCCGACAAGGCCTTTATCTGTTTCTTCCGTTTTCAGCGCACGGCTCGACAGACCGATATCACACCTTCCTTCCGAAACGGCGGTTATGCCGGAGCCGGAACCGGTGGGATTGTATGTAAACTTTATGCCGTCATTCGCCTGCATAAAAGCCTCGCCCAATGCACCGATAACCTTTGCCATTGAGGTTGAGCCATCCGTTGCAACGGTGCCGCTCATTTTGCCCTTACCGCTGCAGCCGAATGCCGCAAAGCAGCTGATTGCCGTGACTGCTGCAAGAATCTTTACCAAAAGCCTTTTGAATGTTGTGTTTTTCATGTTCGTTATCTCCTTTTGAGTTTTATCTTTTTCGTTGTCGTATCTCTTTCCGACGCTTATAATGATAAAGCTCGAATGTAAAGCTGAAAAGACAGGCCATGTAAAGTATGTGTAAATGTTTAAATATATTATTCGTTCGTTAATTAATGCTGATTTGGTCACGAACAGCACGGAATCTGTTCATTGCACGGTTAACAATACCGCAATCATCCATGCTTGGATTCGTCAAAAGCCGCTGTGCACAATCTCTTGCAGCAGTCAAAGTTGCAAGATCCGCCGCCAATGCCGCTGCCGCGAACTCACTGACACCATGCTGCCGCATCCCCATAAGCTCGCCGGGACCACGCGTTTCAAGATCCTTTTCCGCAATCTCAAAGCCGTCATTGGTCTGCACCATCAGCTTGAGACGGGCATTTGCACTTTTTGACTCCGCAGAAGGCAAAAGAAAGCAGAAGCTTTCCCTTTCGCCGCGCCCGACACGGCCGCGAAGCTGGTGAAGCTGCGCAAGTCCGAAACGATCCGCACTCTCTATGACCATTATGCATGCATTCGGAACATCCACACCGACTTCAATAACCGTTGTTGAAACAAGCAGTTTTATTTCCCCGGTGCGAAAGGACTCCATCACGGAAGTTTTTAGTTTTCCGTTCATCTTGCCATGCAGCAGACCGACAGGAATGCTTAGGTTTTGCGACAGTTCCCGAAAAACACCCTTTGCGGACGGAACCCTGCAAAAAGACAATTCCGATTCATTTTGTTCATCCTGCTCATCGACAAGCGGGCACACAACATACGCCTGAATGCCCGACTCTTTCACACAGTTTTCAATATAGCGATACATCGAAATGCGCTTTTGCAGCGGCACAAGTCGTGTCAAAATCGGCTTTCGTCCCAACGGCATTCCGTTTACTACTGAAATTTCAAGGTCACCGTACAGTATCAGCGAAAGCGTTCGCGGAATCGGGGTTGCACTCATAATAAGAACATCCGGAGATTCAGCTTTTTTATTCAGCAATGCGCGCTGATGCACGCCAAACCTATGTTGCTCGTCCGTCACAACAAGGCCGACGTTATAAAACTCTACATTGCTCTGAATCAAGGCATGTGTGCCTGTTACCGCAATAATCTCACCGTTTTTAATGCCGTTCAGAATGCGAATGCGTTCTTTCTGAGTTGTTTTCCCTGTCAACAGTGCGCATTTTTCTCCGAAGTATCGCTGAAGCTGAACATAATGCTGTTCGGCAAGGATTTCTGTCGGCACCATCAAAACGGATTGACGTCCGTTTTTCATCGCAATATACATTGCGTACATTGCAAGCACCGTCTTTCCCGAACCTACGTCCCCCTGAATCAGACGGTTCATCGCGCGGGGAGCGGACATATCGTGTTCCAATTCATCCATTACACTGCACTGTGCGTGAGTCAGTTCAAACGGAAGCTGCGCAATGAACTCATTGCGAACGCCGCCTGTTTCAAATGCAATGCCACGTTCTCTGCCGCGCTCCTGTCGAAGCATTTGCAGCACAATTGTAAGCATCAACGCATCTTCAAAAGCAAGCCTGCGCCGCGCCTGTCGAAGCTCTTCCGCATCATGCGGAAAATGCACGGAATGTATTGCATGCTTAAGCGAAATGAGATTGAATTCCGACAGAACACTGCGCGGCAAGGTCTCCTGCATCATGCCGGTGCCGCAGGCATCAAGTGCTGCACGGACAGCATTTCTGACAACACTTTGTGTCAACCCGCGAACAAGAGGATACACAGGAAGCACGCCGGGCAGCGTCTCCGAAAACACTGCGCGCACAAATCTTGCGCCATGCTTTTTGTCCATAAAACCGAGGATGCATCCTCCGGGTTCACGCGGTATGTTTCGCTGCATAAAGCTCTGATTGAACCATACCGCTGTCATATTTCCCGACGAATCGCCGATTGAAACATTTGTTACAACCGTTCCGTTTTTTGCGCGTATTGTTCTTGCCGGACCGATGAATTCAACACGAACGGCTGCCGCTTCACCGTCCTCGATATCAGAGATGCATCTTTCACGTGAAAAATCCAGATAGCCGCGCGGCATAAATCCAAGCAAATCCCGCAACGAAAAAAGCCCCATGCGAGCGAATTGCTCCGCTCGCGCAGGACCTATTCCTTTTAATGAAGTTATTGCCCTTTCGGACAACTCATCGCTGTGCATTCGATGTTTTTACTCCACTGAAATATAGTAGTAATAAAGCGGCTGGCCACCGTGCTGAACGATAAACTCTGAATCCGCGTGTTTTTCGGAAATTCTATCCGCAAGCTCACTCGCTTCATCCTCGGATGTTCCTTCGCCGCAGTACAAGGTTACAACACCTTCACCGCCGTGTTTTTCAAGCATTATCTCAATGAGCTTTTCGGTTACGGCCGGAATAGTTTTGTCAACGCAAACAATGCTTCCGTCAATTATTCCGATTATGTCATTTGCGGAGATAACGTTGCCGTTATAAGTCGTGTCACGCACCGCAAACGTTACCGAACCTGACACGACACCTGCGATTGCCTCCGTCATGTTTTGACGGTTGGTTTCCGCATCAGCTTCCGGATCAAATGCAATTACAGCCGAAACACCTTGAACGATCGTTCGTGTCGGAATGACAATAACATTCTTGTCGCTGATTTCGGCCGCCTGCTGCGCGGCAAGCAGAATATTTGGGTTGTTCGGCAAAACAAAAACATTGCGTGCATTGACCTTTTTGATTGCCTGAGCAATCGTGTCAATGCTGGGATTCATTGTTTGTCCGCCGGAAATCAGATTGTCCGTTCCAAGGCTCCTGAAAACTTCGTCAATGCCGTCGCCGACGCTTACTGCAACTATGCCGAGCTCTTTCTCACTTGCCTTAAGCTTTGCCGTCAGCTCTCGGTTCTGTTCCCGCATGTTTTCAATTTTCACGCGATCGATTTCACCCAAATCAAGTGCCAGCTGAAGTACTTTTCCGGGAGCATTGGAATGAACATGAACTTTGATGATGTCCTCATCATTCACAACAACAACGGAATCACCGATTTTCATAAGCTTCTCACGAAAATCCTCAATTTGCTTTGCGTTCGCACCTGACTCAATGTGTATTATAAAGAACTCAGTGCAATAGCCGAATTCGATGTCGTTTATGTCGCTTATCGGGGCATCCTGCACCTCATCTTTTGGTTCAAGGCTCGGCAGGTCACCGAGGTTTTCGCTCAGCTCCTCACCGTCCAAAGCCATTTTGAATCCACGATATATTGTCAGCAGGCCCATACCGCCGGAGTCAACCACACCGGCTTCTTTAAGCACGGGAAGCATATCCGGAGTTTTTTTCAGCGCAGCTTCGCCGCTTTGCAGCATGACATCGATAATCTGATATGCATCCGCGCCTTTTGCTGCCGCTTTGTTGACCGCATCGCTCATCAGCCGCGATACCGTCAGCATTGTACCCTCCTTGGGTTTCATAACGGCTTTGTACGCCGCTTCTGTTCCCATGGTGAGCGCATCTGCAAGCAGTCTTGCGTCAAGTTCGTTTTTTTTGCCTTTCAGCGCGCGTGAAAATCCTCTGAATATCTGAGAAAGAATAACACCCGAGTTGCCCCTTGCGCCGCGCAGAGCTCCCATTGAAAGCGCCGAAGCCAGTTCTTCAACGGAATCTGATTTAACCTGTCTGATTTCTGCAACGGCGCGCTGCATAGTCATCGACATGTTCGTTCCGGTGTCTCCGTCCGGAACGGGAAAAACATTCATTGCATCGATCGCCTGCTTGTTCTTTTCAAGACAAGCCGCACCCGTCAGGAGCATTTCACGGAAAAGCGATCCCTCTATTGTACGTTTAATCAATTTTTATAACCTCCAAGGTGAAAAGCCGAAAAGCTTTATACCCGAACTGCCTCGACGTAGATATTAACATGTTTGACTTTCAGTCCGGTCAGCTCTTCCACGCGGTACTTAACGTTGCTGATAGTGTTGGCAGCAACTGCGGGAAGCGAAACGCCGTACATAAGCGTAACATAAAGGTCAATGTCGATGCTCTGATCCTCAAGAATCGAAACCTTAACGCCGCGTTTAACGTTTTCTCCGCCAACGAGCTGAAGCAATGCATCGCCCGCCGTCTTGCTGTTCATTGCAACAATCCCGTAGTTTTCGCCTGCGGCAAAGCCTGCAATGCTTGCGATAAGCTCTTCGTTCATGGTAATCGTACCAAGTTCGTTCTTAATAACAGCAGTCATGGTTTACACCTCCAATAAAATTTGGGAATAATAACATATTAACAGGCACATTTTACAACAAACGGAGCAAAGTTGCAAGCGGAATTGCATGCACAGCCGTCGAATATCGCAACAAATCCCGTGTATTGATGAAAAAAACTTATAATTCGCAGGTTGAGCCGTCTCATTCCCCGCCGTTATCGGCGGAATCCGCTTGGCTTGACGTGTTTGCAGGCAGCTCCCTGTCGCCTGTCTGTGAGATTTCATCGTCTTCCCGAATCGGCAGCGGAGGCAGATCCCGAAGCGATGAAAGGCCGAATTTTCTCAAAAAAGCATCAGTTGTTCCGAACTGCATAGGGCGGCCGATGCAGTCCTTCCTGCCGAGTTCAACTATCAGCCCCTGCTTCAGCAGCTGCGTCACCGAATACTCGCAGCGCACCCCGCGCACACTTTCAATATCCGCCCGCGTTACAGGTTGACGATACGCAATAACGCTCAGAGTCTCAAGCAGCGAATCACTCATGGTCCGCTCCTCCGGCGGAGAAAGCAGCTTCACGACCCATTCATTGTATTCGGAATTTGTAACAAATTGAACCGTGTCCTCCGTCATATACGGAATCATCCCTCGCCCGGATTTTTTCATTTCTTCGGCCATTTGCGAAAGTTTTTCCCGTATCTCGGACGCACTGATATCAAAAACGCGCTGCAGTTCGGTGATGCTCACCGGTTCTCCGGAAACATACAGCAATGCTTCAACTATGCCGAAAAAAACACCGATTTTTCCCGCATCGCATGTTTCCTCATTTTCGCTGCAATTCGAAATTTTAACAGTTTCCGTGTTCACAAACCAATCCTTTAATTCCCCATGATGATTTCAAACGCATTCTCTTTATCCGCCGCAGTTCAATCCTGCTCATCAATATAATTCACGGTATTGTCATCGGAAAGCAGTTTAACGCTGAATATCGTTATCTCTCCGCAATAGTCCGTCTGTTCGAGTCGGATTTCACCGTTTGAAATCATTTCCAGCAGCGACATGAACGTGACGATTATCTCACTGCGACCGGCACCGTCAGTCAATCGTCCGAATGTTGTTTTTCCGTTTTCGCTCCGCAATACGCCGCGAATCCTGCGGGTACAGCCGCGAACCGTGAACTCGTCCTTTTGAACGGTGTGAACATGCTCTCTTTGCTTCTCCTCCCCGCAGCGTCCAAGCACCGAAAGCATGGCGGCAAACAGTCGCTCAACCGTCGTGTCGCGAAGGATTATTTCTTTTGGCGGCAAAGGGAATTCCTCGGGCGGTTTGGTTCGCATTCCGTATGCCTCATGCGCAAGCTCGCGCATTGTTTTTGCCGCTTCTTTAAAAGCCTTGTATTCGCGAAGCTGCCTTATGAGAGCCTCTCCGGGATCCTCCTCGGTTTCGTCGCCGTCAGTTTCTTTCAGCACGGGCGGGAAAAGCGACCGCGACTTTGCGTAAACAAGCGTTGCGGCAACAGTCAGAAACTCACTCGCCTGCTCCATGTCAAGCTCATCAAGCTCCGTCATATAACTCAGGAACTCGGAAGTGATTTCAGAAACAAAAATGTCCTTTATATCGACTTCCGCTTTTTCAATAAGATGGATAAGCAGATCAAGCGGCCCGTCAAATTGCTTCAGATGTACCCTGTACTCCATATCAGTGCTCTGAAAAATCATCCCGACTCTGTGACAAAAGCTCAATGAATGAATATAAGCTTCATCAACCCATAAATTCCATCCTGCAGCCAACCGGAAACAATACCCACGGGAGAGAAATCAAGCCTGTCGCAAACGAACACTGCAACAACAAGAATAATGTAACCGTAGCGCTGCATGTTAAGGAGAATATTCGGCGGAATATTCTTTCCGAAGAGTGTAATGATAACGTGCGAACCGTCAAGCGGCGGAATCGGAATAAGGTTAAACACAATAAGCCCGCAATTGAGTCCGACAAAATAATAAAGTATTATTGCTATCGTGCTCAGCACGCTATCCGTCATCATTTTGTATCCGTTCACAGCGAGCATCGTGTAAAGAATCATCGCTCCGACAACGGCAAGAATAAGGTTCATCGTTACACCCGCAAGGGAAACAACAATTTCTCCTTTCTTGAAGTTGTTGTAATTACGCGGATTTACGGGAACCGGTTTTGCCCAGCCGAACCCAAACAGAACCAGCAGAATGAAGCCTATCGGGTCAATGTGCGCAAGCGGATTGAGCGTCATTCTTCCCAGATTTCGTGCCGTGGGGTCTCCCATTTTGTATGCCGCATATGCATGACCGAATTCATGAAAAGTCAACGAAATCAGAATTGCAGGCACGACATACAATGCATTTCGCAAAAAGCTTGTAATGTTTTCCAGCATGTGTGATTTGCGCCGCTGAACAAGTTCCAACGCAAGCACGTTTCGCCTGTTCGCAGAGCATTCCTCTCTTTTGATTTGAATATTATATCACAATTACCTCTTTTCCGCAACCATCGAACAATTGATGTTTGGTTTACAGGATTAATTAATCAAACTTTCTTTATCCACTCTGTCGAGATCAGTTTCAGATAGTCCGCAAAAACCGCTTTTTCCGCATTTCCGTCGGCAATCAGTGCAACGTCGGCAAGAACAACGCCTTTTGAATCCGTAACAATCAACCGTCCGACTTTATCACCCGTTGTAATCGGAGCTTCAAGGCATTCCGCAAGTTCCGCATTCAGGCTGTATGCCGTATCCGAGACACTCACAAGCAGAATCACATTGCTTTCGGCAGCTGCACCGATGCTCCGTCTCATTGAACCGTTTACGGCAACTTGACCGAATAAATCACCTTTTTTATTAATCTCCACACTTCTGAAAGAGGCAAAACCGTAATCGAGCAATGCTGAACCGCAGTCAAAGCGCGTTCCGCTTGTTTTTGCTCCGAGTACAACCGCAATAAATGCGGTATTACCGCGTTTTGCAGCAAAAACTCCGCAGTATCCCGCCTCAGTTGATGAACCCGTGCCGACACCGATGCAGCCCGAATACTGTTTCACCAGTTTGTTCGGATTTGCAAGCTCCGTTGCGCCCGCTCCGGTGTTGTGTTCGATTTTTTCATAGAACTTTGTTCCGAATTTGCGATATGATTCACTTGCCGTCAACGCTGCACCGATTTTTGCGAGTTCTGATGCGGACAGTTTTTCTCCCGCACCGCATATTTCCGAAAAATTTGTTTCAACACCAATCCCCGCCATGCACGCATTAATTTCCTGCACTGCTGCCGATTCCGAACCTGCTGCCGCAAGCGCGAGCGAGTGTGTTGCATCGCCCGCATTAATCATAACCGCCGCCAAGAGCATCGTTTCCGCATCCATCTGCTCACCTGCCTTAAGAAAGGCTGTTGTTCCGCCGATTCCGGCCGCTTTTTCGCTGACAGAAACAGCATCCCCGGGTTTCAACCGTCCCTCGTCAAATCCCTTACACACGGAAACCAACGCTGCAAGGCGCGTCAAACCTGCAGCCGGCAATTTTTCCTCTGAGTTATATTCATAAACCACACGTCCGGTGCCGACTTCCGCAAGCAATGCCGCACTGACCTCTCCTTCCGCGATCGGCTCCGGCTTCTTTTCGCTCTCCGTATTCACCGAACCGTTTGCAGCAACTCCCGCCGTGTTAATAAACAGCACGCAGCAGCCGACAATAATTGCCGATAAAACCCGAAGTTTTCTTAATCGTCCCGTTCCGACTCCGTATGTATCCTTTTTTATGAACATAAAACCACCTCTCCGACTTTGTTCGTTACAGCATATTCATCGGAGAGGCGGCAGTATTCTGTTTTTTTCGTTTTTCTTCAACGGCATTCAATGCCGTTCAATCTCAAAACCGATTTCGAATCATTTCCGAATCAAATTAAGGAAAGATTCACCTGCGCCGAACTTTTCATCGGTCAGATACCTATAGACCGTTGCGCCTATATCCGCAAAACTGTTTCTTGTTCCGACGGACACTGGCTGAATATCCTTCCCGAATGCAAGAATCGGAATGTACTCTCGGGTATGATCTGTTCCCGGGAAGCACGGATCGCAGCCATGGTCAGCCGTTATGATAACAAAATCTCCGTCCTTCATTGCTCCGAGCAGCTCCGGAAGTCTGCTGTCGAAATATTCCAGCGCGGCCGCATAACCCTCAACATCGTTTCTGTGCCCGTACAGCATGTCGAAATCAACAAGGTTTGTAAATATAAAGTCCCCCCTGCCTTCTTTCAGAAAACGCAGCGTTGACTCAATGCCGTCATGATTATTCTTTGTGTGATCAACGGTTGTGATTCCGCGATGTGCAAATATGTCCTCGATTTTACCGATTCCGACAACATCCATGCCCTTCCCGCAAAGCGCATCAAGTATCGTTTCTCCGACCGGCTGAAGGGCAAAATCACGCCTGTTTTCCGTTCGGGTGTATTTTCCGTTGCTGCCGATGAACGGACGCGCAATGACTCTTCCGACAAGATTGTCGCCCGTCAGCATTGCCCGTGCGGTCTCGCACATTTTATAAAGCTCTTCAAGCGGGATCACGTCTTCATGCGCCGCGATTTGAAACACGCTGTCCGCCGAGGTATAAACGATCGGTTTTCCCGTTGCAACATGTTCGTCTCCGAGTTCCTGAATTATTACCGTGCCGGAAGCAACTTTGTTTCCAAGCGTTCCTCTGCCGATTTTGCGCTCAAATTCTTCCATCAACGCTTTCGGGAAACCGTTCGGATATGTGCGGAACGGTGTTTTCATTGCAAGTCCTGCCATCTCCCAGTGTCCGCTCGTTGTGTCCTTTGCTTTTGTGACCTCCGCTGCCCGTCCGAAAGCGGCCGTCGGCGCATCTGTGCGCGGAAGCCGTGAGTTTTCAATATTTCCGATTCCGAGTGCCGTAAGGTTCGGAATGTTTAGCGGCCGTGCCGCATTAATATTGCCGAGAGTGTGAGCACCCGCATCCCCGAATTCGCCTGCATCGGGCATTGCTCCGATTCCGACGCTGTCCAAAACGATTATCGCTGCACGTTTTTTCATATTTTGTACCTCTTTATTATTGCTCCGAACAGTGTTCGGCTGTTTTTGCTGTTTCGGCTTTCGGCCCGACAGTTTATGTCGTCTGTCTGAGCCTGCTTCCGAATTATATTATAGTCACTTTTCCCGTTTTTGTCCACCCCAAGCAACACATGCTTTTTTGATTTAGAACGAATATTGATTCCCGATTTTAAAATTCTTCGACAAAAATTTGTTTTACCTATTGACACCCGCATTGCATTGGTGTACAATGTATACAGTTCAACGGTATGCTAAACCATGCGCCAATCAGAGCCATGAACAATAACCTTTAAGGAGTATATCGTGAAAAAACTGTTCAAAACCATCCTTCCCCTTCTGCTGTGCGTTTCCATGCTGCTCCCCGTCTTTTCTGCTTTTGCAGAAACAAGCGAGAAACCCGACCCGACCGACCTGGACAAAATGCGCGAGTTTTTTTCTCAGCTGACCGATGAGGACAACGTCACAAACGGAACGCGTGTGCTTTCCATTGTGTACGGCGAACACACGGAATACGACCCCACGGATTATTCCCAGTTACCCTTAATGAAAAACATTGAGTGGAGCGATGGATTAATCAACGAATTCAATTCAACGGTTCATCTCGATCCGTGCACATGGCCCGTTGTGGATTTATTCGGCACACTTGACCTGTCCGAAACGAACACGTACAGCATCAACATCAGCTCACCGGTTCATATTTCCGCGTTGTATGCCAACAATTGCACTAATCTCTATCGGCTTGCGTATATCAGTCGAAACGATATCTCTGTCATTGAAGCGACCGGCGGTATCCCGCTCAGCAGCTGCCGCATCAAAACGCCTGTTCGCACTGCAAGACTCGATATTGAAAACTATACCTCAACATTTGGTTTCAACATGCTCGGACACGGTGTTATCAACATGAACTACGACGGCGATTACATTTCATTTTTCAAAGTCAACGGTTACACTGCGGAGTATTACAGCAATGGCGTTCTACTTGATAAAAATTACGGCGGCGGGATCAATATCTACCCCGATGACGGCATATATGATGTCACAGTCATTTTCGGCGGCGATGCGGACGGAGACGGAACGCTCACCCTCGGCGATGCACTTGCCATCATGCGAACAGCCATCGGAGTTGCTCCGGAGTTCGGCGACAATATCGGCGACATGAATGCGAACGGCGAGATTAATCTCGATGATGCAATAACGCTTGCACGTATCTGCATCGGCGTCTATTGATAATAAATACGCTGACATAAAATCTTAAAACACTGATGCTCCGCACACTGAGGCAGCTCCGATTTCCGATTAACGGTTATTCCGAGTGTTCTGAAACGGCAGAGCATCTTTTTATTTTGTTTTTCCCGTTTTTTAGCCCTTTCTCCAATAAAAAACATAAATAACCTTGTCGAAAAATCCAAACCCTAACCGCAAGGCAGGCTGTAACGAAATGCGTCAATTCGCATTTCTCCAAGAATTGACCGACTTTTGCCACGAATCAAACGCGCAAAATGCAGGCTGTCAAAAGCATGAAAGCAGTAAAAGGTGTTTTTATGAAAAACATAATCAACAGGATAAAATCATGTCGAAATAATACGGCCGAATGTGCTGAAGATTGCAGCGAGGAAAAGAGCTCCGAAGTTTGTGCGCGTGCATTGAGGAAACGACGCCTTAAGACGATTCTGCGGATTCTGTTAATTGTTTCCGCACTTGCTGTCACGGCAATTATCATATTTTTTGCCCGATTCTTCAAAATCAATGAATGGCAAGAGTTTTCGGCGGACAAGATTCTTAATTCGGACAGGAGTGTGCTTATTTATGATGCGGACGGCACGCTTATTTCGACTGCGTGCGGCGGCGACGAACGTATACCCGTCAGCATTGAAATACTTCCCGAATATGTAAAATATGCCTTTATTTCTGCCGAAGATACACGGTTTTACGAACACAAGGGCATTGATTTTATCCGCATACTCGGTGCTGCATGGGCCGATATTAAAGCAGGTGAGCTGAAAGAAGGCGCTTCAACAATCGGACAGCAATTGATAAAACTCAGCCATTTAAGCAGCGAAAAAACTTTTGAACGCAAAGTGGAGGAAGCATATCTTTCAATGCGCATGGAAAAGCAGTTCACAAAGGATGAAATTCTTGAAATGTATATGAATTTTGTCTATTTCGGGGGCGGATTTTACGGGATTGAAGCCGCCTCTCTCGGCTATTTCGGCGTTCATGCAAGCGACCTGAGCATTGCACAGTCCGCGCAGCTTGCGGGCATTTTGAAATCGCCTTCGACCTATGCCCCGCACCTTAACGCCGAAAAATCGCTCGGAAGGCGCAATACGGTGCTTGGACAAATGCACGAATACGGCAGGATCTCCGATGAAGAGTATTCCGCCGCACTTGAAGAAAAAGTTGAGCTCAGAAACGCGATACCGAAACAATACAGCTACTATATTGACTTTGTGCTGTCCCGTTCCGCACAGATTCTCGGCATGAGTTTGGACGAGTTTCTGCGTTCCGGAGCAAAAGTCTATACCACGCTTGACACGGATGCGGACAATTACTGCACTGCACTGATTAACGATTCCGAACTTATGCCCTGTAAAAACGCGCAAGGGGCAATTGTTTTGCTTCGAAGCGACGGCAGTATTGCCGCAATAAACGGCGGACGCGGCGAATACACGCGTTTTTGTTTTAACCGTGCCGTGGATGCCGAACGCCAGCCCGGCTCACTGATTAAGCCGATACTTTGCTACGCTCCTGCGGTTGAACTTCGCGGCAGCACTGCGGCTTCGACAGTTGATGACAGTCCGCGTTCTTTTGACGGGTATTCTCCACGCAATTCCGGCGACAAATACATGGGGAAAATCACGCTGCGCACTGCTCTTGCAAAATCACTTAACATTCCTGCCGTTGAGCTTTTGTCCGCAGTCGGGATTCCAAACGCGGTGCTTTTTGCCGAACACCTCGGGATTTCATTCGAAGGCGAAAACCTCAGCCTTGCACTTGCCCTCGGTGGATTCACGCACGGGGTATCCCCGTTGGAGCTTTCCGGGGCATACTGTGCGCTGTCCGGCGGAGGCAGATATACAGAGCCATTTGCCGTAACCAAAATTGTTTCACCTGCCGTGACCGGTTCCGACGAAGATTCGATACTGTATGAACACCGGTCGGAAAAAACACATGCAATGTGTGCTGAAACAGCTTTCATCGTTACAAGCATGCTGCGCACCGCCGTTGATGAGGGCACAGCAAAAGTTCTTTCGGAAACCAACCTTCCCATCGCAGCAAAAACGGGAACCAACCTGGATTCAGGCGGCGAGGTTCGTGATGCATGGCTTGCGGCATATACTTGTGATTATACCGCTGTTGTTTGGCTTGGCACGGATTCAGCGGAATTCGGAACACTTCCCGAAGGTACCACGGGCGGAAACAGTGCAAGTCTTATTGCGAAAGAGCTCTTTAATCACCTCTACAGCGGCAAAGAGGCGCAAGAGTTTCCCGTGCCGGACGGAATACGTTTATTTGCATTGGACAAAGCCGCACTTGAAACCGAACATAAAGCAGTCCTTGCAACAGCGTATACCCCCGACAGTGAGATCGTTCGGGAATACTTTCCGATTTCTGCTGCACCTTCCGAAACAAGCAAGTTCTGGCAATTGCCGTCTCCTCCGCAGGATGTATCATGGCGAAGTGATGAGCGCGGAAATCCCGCAATACGATTCACCGCACAGGATTCACGGCTTTGCTATCGAATCATTCGTGCCGAATGCGGAGTTTTCGGAGCATTGAATTCACAAACCGAACGCTGTATAGCCGAAATCAGCGGGAGTACCGGCGAAACCGAGTTTATTGATTTCACGGCTTTACCCGGCAAGTCGTATTTTTACTGTATTCAAACGGTCAACCCATGCATATCGGTTCACGGGCTGCCGGCAGCAAGCGATAAATCCCGCTTGCTGCGCATCTTTTGCAAAGTGAATTAAAGAGAATCAAATCACGAAGAAAAGCGCAGTCGAAAAAATCCGGCTGCGCTTTTTTGGTTATTTTATTGAAAATACGAACGAAGGTTATCTGTTTTTCAGTTCCTCAATCATGAGGGGGATAACCTTGTGCAGGTCACCGCAGATACCGTAATCCGCAACGCCGAAAATAGGCGCATCGGGATTCTTGTTAATCGCAATAATGCACTCACTGTTCTGCATACCTGCAAGATGCTGAATCGCACCGGAGATGCCCGCCGCAATATAGATACGGGGACGAACGGTTTTGCCGGTCTGTCCAACCTGATGGTCGGCACCGATATAACCTGCTTCAACAGCGGAGCGGCTTGCACCGACAACACCGCCGAGAACATTTGCAAGTTCTTCAATGAGTTTGAAACCTTCCGCACTGCCGACACCCCTGCCGCCGGATACGATGATATCAGCGTCAACAAGGTTAACTTCCTGCTTAAGGGATTTTACGGTTTCAATAACGCGGGTGTGAATATCGCTTGACTCAAGGGAGAATGCCGCCTTGTCCACAATCGCCTTATGCTCGGGGTTGTAAGCTGCCTTTTTCATAACGCCGGGACGTACGGTTGACATCTGCGGGCGATGATTGGGCGTGATGATGGTTGCCATGACGTTGCCGCCGAATGCGGGACGAGTCTGAAGCAGACCGTGGGTTTCGGGGTCAATATCAAGAGCGGTGCAGTCTGCGGTAAGACCGGTGTAGAGCCTTGCGGAAAGGCGCGGACCGATATCGCGGCCAATATTTGTTGCACCGATAAGCAGAACAGCGGGCTTGCGATCGTTGATGACATCAACGATAACCTTTGCGTATGCCTCAGTGTTGTAGTCCTTGAGCAGCTCACTTTCGCAGAGGATAACGCGATCCGCACCGTATGCGCCAAGCTCGTTGCAGAGATTGGAAACATTGCTGCCGAGGAGGATTGCGGAAAGTTCGGTGTTGAGCTTGTCCGCAAGCTTTCTGCCTTCACCGAGAAGCTCAAAAACCGTGTTCATGAGAACGCCGTCACGCTGTTCGGCGAATACCCAAACGCCCTTGTAATCATCGATTGATGCTTTGGGAGCCTCTGCCTTGTCCGCCTCGATAGCCTCGCAGGGGCAGGCATTTGCACATGCACCGCAGCCGATGCACTTATCGCTGATTTCCGCAACGCCGCTTGCCGTTGAGATTGCGCCGGCAGGACATTGCGCTTCGCATGCGCCGCAGCCAATACATTTTTCAGTAATAACTTTAACCATAAATATGCCTCCTATTACAGCAGATGCTTTTCATCGAGCTTTGCGATAAGGGTCTTAACGGTTTCCTTATCTGCACCCTCGAGCATGATGCCCTTGCCCTTTGCTTCGGGGCTGAAGGTTCTGTTTACGTTGGTGGGCGAACCCTTGAGCCCGATCTTTTCGGCATCAACGGGAACATCGTTAAAGCCCCAAACCTGAACGGTCTTGTTATATGCTTCGAAAATTCCCTTGGGAGTCATATAACGCGGCGTGTTAAGTTCTTTGATTGCCGTAAGAAGAACGGGCATCTTTGCTTCGACAACGGTGTAGCCGTCCTCAAGCTGACGCTGAACGATAACCTTATCGCCTTCGATATCGAGCTTCTGAACGTAGGTGATCTGCGGGATGTTCAGCTGTTCCGCAATCTGGGGACCGACCTGTGCGGTGTCGCCGTCGATTGCCTGCCTGCCGCAGAAGATGATGTCGTAATCGGGAATCTTTTTGATTGCGGTTGCAATAATGTAGCTGGTTGCCCAAGTATCGGAACCGCCGAACTCCCTGCCGCTGATGAGGATCGCTTCATCGGCACCCATTGCAAGCGCTTCGCGCATCGCAACATCAGCCTGAGGGGGACCCATCGAAACAACGGTGACCGTTGTGTCGGGGTTCTCGTCCTTGATGCGGAGAGCTTCTTCAAGAGCATTTTTGTCATCGGGGTTGATGATGCTGGGTACGCCGTCACGGATAAGCCTGCCGGTCTTGGGATCAAGCTTAACTTCGGTGGTATCGGGAACCTGTTTTATGCAAACGATTATTTTCATGTTCTGTGTCCTCCGTTTATCTGAAAATTGCGCCGGAGATAACCATCTTCTGAACCTGCGAGGTGCCCTCGTAGATCTCGGTAATCTTTGCATCGCGCATCATTCGTTCAATCGGATATTCGCGGGAATAGCCGTAGCCGCCGTGGAGCTGCACGCACTTTGTGGTAACATCCATTGCGGTTTCCGCGCAGCGGAGCTTTGCCATTGCAGCATCCATGGAGAAGGGCTTGCCGCTGTCCTTTGCCATTGCAGCCCTGTAAAGCAGGAGCTTGGAGGACTCTATTTCGCACTTCATGTCGGCAACCATCCACTGGAGGCCCTGGAATGCGGAAAGAGGTTTTCCGAACTGAATTCTTTCCTTCATGTACTTGATGGTTTCGTTGAACGCACCCTCAGCAATGCCGAGAGCCTGTGCTGCAACGCCTACACGCCCGCCGTCAAGGGTGGTCATTGCAATTTTGAAGCCCTTGTTGAGGTCGCCGAGCAGATTCTCTTTGGGAACAATGCAGTCTTCGAAAACAAGTTCGGTTGTTGAGCTTGCGCGAATGCCGAGCTTGTGTTCAACCTTGCCTATTGAGAAGCCCTTGAAGCCTTTTTCAATAATAAATGCGGAAATGCCCTTGTTGCCGCGGGATTTATCCGTCATTGCAAAAACAATGAAGGTGTCGGCATAGCCGCCGTTTGTGATGAAACATTTGCTGCCGTTAAGGACAAAATGATCACCGTCAAGCACCGCAACCGTCTGCTGTGCGGCAGAGTCCGTGCCTGCGTTGGGTTCGGTCAAACCGAACGCACCGAGTTTTTCACCCTTGGCAAGGGGAACGAGATACTTCTGCTTCTGCTCTTCGGTGCCGTATGCAAGGATGGGGTAACAGGCAAGCGAAGTGTGTGCGCTGAGAATGATTGAAGTTGTTGCACAAACCTTTGCGAGTTCTTCAATCGCGATGATGTAGCTGAGCGTGTCTCCGCCCGCTCCGCCGTATTGCGCGGGGATATTGATGCCGAGCATTCCGTATTTTGCCATTTTGCGGACGGTTTCAACGGGGAACTGCTCCGTGTCATCGATCTCGGCTGCAAGGGGCTTTACTTCGTTTTCTGCGAAATCATGCATGAGCTGCCGAATAAGCTCTTGCTGCTTGGAAAGGTTAAAATCCATATTGACTCCTTTCAATAATAGGACAAGTCTCTTAAGTATTTGCAAATGCAACCGGACAACCGACCATTCCGGCGTTCATCGGTTATTTGCATTAAAAGCCTCTATCAACCCCAATTATAGTACAGTTTTTGTGTGTTTTCAAGTGCAGAGCACGCAATTTTTCACGGTAAATGCGATATATTTAAGCAGGCCCCGATTTGCGGCTCGTTTCGGAAGCAACATCGAAAATGAAAGCATTTTTATTCAAAAATCTGATTGTTCGGCCGCGTTTTTCGGTAATCCCACTCAAAAAAGGCAGCTGTTTTCAGCAGATAAAGAAACCGGCAGCAATTTTTGTAATCCATGCCGGTTTCTCTCGGTTTTTAAACTGTTAATACTCTTTTATTTTGAGTTCTTTTTTCAATTGTCCGCAAAGTACGCCTGCTGTCATTTTCCCGGATGCATTGCACGCATTGCATTAAGAATTGCAATCAGGCAGACTCCTACATCGGCCACCAGTGCCATCCACATTTCTGCATAACCTAACGCTCCGAGCAGCAAAGTTGCAAGTTTGACGGCCAATGCAAAAATTATGTTCTGCCACGCGATACGAACCGTGCGCCTTGCAATGCGAACAGCAAGCGGAACCTTTTCAATCCTGTCGTCCATAATGACAATATCTGCCGCCTCGATCGCCGCATCGGAGCCAAGCCCGCCCATTGCCAATCCTACGTCTGCTCTTGCAATAACCGGCGCATCATTGATTCCGTCTCCGACAAATGCAACGCTGCGTTTTCCGTTCTCCTTTGCCAGTTCTTGCTCAACAATTTCAACTTTGTTCTGCGGCAGGAGTTCCGCATGGAATTCAGCAATGCCAAGCGTATCCGCAATATTCTTCGCAGCCGCTTTTCTGTCACCCGTCAGCATCACAGTCCTTATGCCTAAGTCGTTGTTAAGTTCCTCGACAGCCTTCTTTGCGCCTTCTTTGGGTGTGTCGGCAATCTCGATACAGCCCATGTACTTTCCGTCAACCGCCGTATAAATAACGGTCCCGGACGCATCACGTTCAACGGGCTTTGCTCCGATTTTGTGCATAAGCTTCAAATTACCCGCACAAACCGTCCGACCGTCAACAACCGCTTTAACTCCGTGTCCCGCGATCTCCTCAACTTCGGCTGCTTTCGGCAGCTTCATTTCTTCTGCCGCAGACATTATGCAGGCAGCAAGCGGATGCGTTGAAAAGCTCTCGGCAGCGGCTGTGTATGTAAGCAGCGTTTCCTCGCTTGCATCGGGTTCTGCATATATGGCTTTAATGCTGAACCTTCCGTGTGTAAGTGTGCCGGTTTTATCAAAAAGTACCGTTCCGCAGCGCGCAAGCGTCTCCATATAGTTGGAACCTTTCACGAGAATGCCGCGTTTTCCCGCTCCGCCTATTCCGCCGAAAAACGTCAGCGGAACAGATATGACAAGCGCACAAGGGCAGGAAATAACAAGGAAAGTCAACGCGCGGTAGATCCACTCCGACCATGAGCCGTTGAAGAAAAGCGGCGGAATGATTGCAAGCAAAACAACAAGTCCGACAACACTCGGTGTATACCAGCGAGCGAATTTTGTTATAAAGTTCTCGCTTTTTGACTTGTTTGCAGTCGCCCCTTCGATAAGTTCCAGCATACGGGCGACGGTTGAATCCTCGTATTCGCGTTCGGCACGCACCCGCAAAGTTCCCTGAATATTTATGCATCCCGAAGTTATGCTTTCGCCCGCCGCAACATCCCGCGGTGCAGACTCTCCCGTTAATGCAGCCGTGTTAAGGCTTGAGCTCCCCTCAACCACAATGCCGTCCAGAGGAACACGTTCCCCCGCACGGACAACAAAGATGTCGCCCACATGAACTTCATCCGGCGAAACCTGCTTTATTCCGTCAACAGTCTCAAGCTCCGCACTCTCCGGACAAATGTCCATAAGGTCGGCAATCGAACGCCTGCTTTTTCCGACAGCAATCGACTGAAGCAGCTCACCGAGCCTGTAAAGCAGCATGACAAGCACCGCTTCGGCATATTCTCCCACGGCAAGTGCACCGACCGATGCAACGGACATAAGAAATTTTTCGTCGAGAAATTGTTTCCCCGCAAGTCCGTGTACAGCATCAAGGATTACATTCAAACCAAGAACAATGTACGGCACCGCAAAAATCAAAAGTTTGCTCCATCTCGGAATTTCGGAAAAAATATGAGTAACGGCAACTGCGGCAGCAAGCAAAACCGCACCTATAATAATCATTGTCAGCTCGCGTTTTTGTGATTTTGTCATATCGCACCTCGTATTATCGAAATCGAAAATACACCCTTCTTTGTTTTATCGCGCTGTCAGTATTGACTGCCGCAGAATTAACGTTTATGCACGGTCTGCGGCAGCCGAATCGTTTTCAGCAGCAATTTGTCATCAGTTCGTTATTTGACGATAATTTCCGCATCGCGTTCAACTTTGCGGCAAACATGCGCAGCCTCTTTCAAAACAGTCTCAAATTTTTCATCATCGGCATCAATGATTATTTTGCCTGTAATGAAATTGATGGTGCATGAATTCACACCGTCAAGCTTTGAAATCATGCCCTCGATCTTCGCGGCGCAGTTTGCACAGTCAAGTCCTTCAATTCTATAAGTCTTTTTCATGGTATTCATCCTCCTGATTTTAATTGTTTTATTGTCACGGCCCGTTTCACTGAACAGGTACTGTTTTATTTTCGTTCAAGACAGATTCAGTCTTTATTCCTACCGTTTATTCGCACACGTGTTCCATTCCCTGAGCAAGAATGGAGCTTACATGAGAATCCGCAAGCGAATAGAAAACGGTTTTGCCCTCGCGCCGAAACTTTACAAGCTGCGATTGTTTCAACACGCGAAGCTGATGCGAAATTGCAGAAGTGCTGAGATTCAAAAGCTGCGCAATATCGCATACGCACATTTCGCTCTCAAACAGCACATAGAGTATTTTTATCCTTGTGCTGTCTCCAAACACTTTATACAACTCCGCAAGATCGTACAAAAGTTCTTCATCGGGCATCGATGCATTGACCTTTTCTATGATTTCGTCATGCGCATGCATGAATTCACAGTTCGGAATCGTGTCGCCCATAAATCCCGGCCCCCTTTTTATCACCTTATCAACTGCCTGCCTGTTCTCGCAAACATTTGAACATCTGTTCAATTGTTATTATACACAACTGCCCCTTCATTGTCAACAGTTTTTTGAAAATAATTGAGCAATTGTTCAATTGACCGTGTTTTATCTGCAATCGCCGTTTCTTCTCTTGCCTGAGTCATGCGTATATGCATTCGATAAACCGTGTCTGTTTACCCCTCCGTTCTTTTGTTGCGGCTCTGCCGTATAGTATGTTTTTATTCCGCAAACGCTTTTAAAAATATACAAAAACATTTTTGAACAAGTTTGTATATTCGAGCATTTTCGGGCGAATTTTTGCCCCGAAAAAGGGGCCGAATAATATATAACGCTGACGGAAGAGTTTCGAAATTGCCTTTAAAATGTCTGAAAGTAATCTCAAATATGCGATTATACTGCAATTACT
>SAMEA104315420__coassemble_130_pt1 | contig 82107 bp, 76 predicted proteins | sample SAMEA104315420__metabat2_low_PE_011 | metagenome-assembled genome bin SAMEA104315420 (sample SAMEA104315420) | gut metagenome | biome: Monkey gut; feature: monkey-associated habitat; material: faeces | place: China | collected 2013 | reverse complement strand
GTCTTTCCTTTGCAGAGGAAACGCATTTTATCAAGCATCTGTTTCGGAGAAAGGTGGTCGCAGATGACCTCCCCGTCATTGCCGATATACACCATATAGAAGGGGTGCAGCCGGTTTTGATTGTCGATGTTCACGCTGTTGGAGCGATTTTTCAGGACATAGATCACACCGGCAGGCGTATCCTCACTTGCAGGAACAACCGAGTGCAAGCCGAAGGGCGTTTTATCTATGTCGGGGTGGTGCTTGATATAGTCGAGCAGGTCGAGCCGGAACTCGTTTAACCCCAAGTCCATAATGGAGATGCCCGTTGTCATATCCTCAATGTCTACAACTTCATCCTGCAAACGCTTGAGCTGTGCCTTTCGGTATTCAAGGTCTGTCTTTTCTTCATCACTGAGCAGGTTATCATCGCCCGTAGCGGTCATATCCACGATTTTCATACGGGTTTCAACTTTGGCTTTCAGATTGATGTAATCGTCAAGGGTTACATCAGGCCAAAAGTTCACAAGCTGAATGACCTTGTTGCGGCTTCCGATACGGTCGATACGCCCGAAGCGCTGAATGATGCGAACGGGATTCCAGTGAATGTCGTAGTTGATGAGGTAGTCGCAGTCCTGCAAGTTCTGACCTTCGGAAATACAGTCGGTGGCGATCAGCACATCAATTTCCGTCTTATTCCCCGGCATCAGCAGTTCCTTGTCCTTCGAGATAGGCGAGAAGCAGGTCAGCACCGTGTTCAGGTCGGCACGGAGCTTGGGGCAAGTCGTCCGACCCTCAACAGAGCCGGATACCATTGCGGTGTTCAGTCCATACCTATCCTTAACATAGCGGCTGACATTATCGTAGAGATAACCGGCGGTATCCGCAAAAGCGGTGAAGATGATCAGCTTTTTATTGCCCTCATTAATGGGATGAGTGATTTTGTTATCAATCACCCGGAAAAGCTCTTGCAGCTTTGAGTCGTGTTCCGGTGTAATATCTCCAACAAACAAGGTCAGCAGTTCAAGCACATCGGCATCTTTCGCCAGGCTGTCCCTCCACGATACATAGTCCATATCGGCAAGGTCAATTTTAACTTTCCTGCCGAAAGAGAACAGCTCGTCCGAGTTCTGATCCTCGGCATCAAACTCGTCCATATCGGAAATATCCGTCAGATCGAGGGTCGTACCGGAGTGTTTATCAAAGCGGTCAATCGTTTCTATCGTGCTGTTGATCAAATCCTTGATACGGGTCAGAGTCAGATTGAACGAATAAACAGAGCTTTCCATACGCTTCATCAGGTTGATGGCGGTCAGACGGCGGATGCCCTGCTCGCGGTTCGCCTGCGTAAAGCCGACATTGACCTTGTTATCTCCGTACAGTTCAGCATACTTCTCCATCTTACTTGGCAGAATGTAGTGCGTCGGCGTATAGATCGTCAGTGTCAGGAGCATAAGCTGCTCAAAAATCTCGTTGTAGCTGATGGCTTCCTTCAGGTCAGTAAGATGTGGACGAAGTGAAATCGGCTTTAGCCTTGTCGGGAAGGTGCAGATGTCTGTCATATCATAATACTTCTGAATATGCTTTCTTGAACGGGCGATGGTCACGCTGTCCAGCACCTCAAAGAAATCAAAGTCCAACATTTTGAGAAGGTTTTCAGTCGTGCGGTCGCACGGTTCCCACTTGCTCCAAGTGTTGAACGCCCGCTGTGCGTTCTTGAAAATTTCGTCGATGGAACGGGTAGTGTTGAACTTTTCGTCTATGTAATCCGTATGCCCTTCATACGCAAGGGCAAGCTGATTTTTCAGATCGTTGAAGCGGTTATTAACCGGCGTTGCAGAAAGCATCAGCACCTTTGTCTTCACTCCGGCTCTGATGACCTTCTTCATCAAGGTAACATAGCGGTTATCCTTGGTGTCCTCGTCCGGGTTCTCAACTAATTTGCCGCCATTACGGAAGTTGTGGGACTCATCAATTACCACAAGGTCATAATTGCCCCAATTCAGTCTGCCAAGGTCAAGCCCGTTGGATGTGCCGTGGGTGCGGTTTAAGTCGGTATGGTAAAGCACATCGTACCGAAGCCGATCGGCAGCAATGGGGTTATTGACATAGTTATCCTTATAGGTATTCCAGTTGTTCGCCAGTTTCTTGGGGCAAAGCACAAGAACGGACTTGTTGCGGTTTTCGTAGTATTTAATAACGGCAAGGGCGGTAAAGGTTTTACCAAGACCGACGCTGTCTGCAAGGATGCAGCCGTTGTATTTTTCAAGTTTATTTATGATGGCGAGGGCAGCATCCTTCTGGAAGTTATAAAGCATCCCCCAAATCTTGCTTTCCTTAAAACCGGTCGCTTCGTTGGGCAAAACATCTTCGGACATATCTTCCAAAAACTCATTGAAGATGTTATAGAGCGTCACAAAGTAGATAAAATCGGGAGAGTTTTCGTTATATGCGGCGGTAATGCTGTCAATTACTTCATCAGTAACGACTTGAAGCACCTTGCTGTCATTCCATATCTCATTGAAATCGGCAAGCAAAGTGCGGGCGAGGGACTCATCTTTCACGATTGTTGTGCTGATTACATTGCCTTTCTCGCAGCCAAGCTCAACCGTAGTGAAGTTATTGATGGGTGTATAGCCGACACCGTCAACTACAATTTGCCCCTGAATGGATTTGTCGCTGACATTTGACTTGAAAGTGACTTTCTGTCTGATCCACTCTGCACACTCCCGTGCAATGGCTTTTTGGGTCAGCTCATTCCTGAGCTTGACCTCAAACTCTGTTCCGTAAAGGCTTCTTTCACGAGTCAGGCGAGGGATGTAGAACTCACGCCGTTCTTTTTTCGCCTTTTCGGTCACAAAGGTCGGAGAGGTGAAAATAAAGCGGAGTTCCTCAATCTGCGAGAGCTGTTCTTTCAGCTCCTGAAAGGCATAGATAGAGAAGCAAGCCGCCGCAATGGACAGTTTGCTACCTTGCTTGATTTCAACGGACAAATCGTCCTTTAGAGTCTTTGTTGTATTATTTATAAACTCCATAACTGAATTCTCCCACATTTCAAATCAGTTCTTGCTGCTTGGCAATCGGGAACAATTAGATCCAATGGGCTCGTTCCGTCAACAAGCATTCCAAAGTGCCAATTTGGCACTTTGAAACAGCCGTGTTGGCACTTTGGGGTTTCGCCAAAGTATCAATTTGATACTTTGGAAGCCAAAAACTGATACTTTAGGCATTACAAATCTCCCGCCCGGAAAGCCGAAAAGCTCTCGTAATAGTAGCTCTGGTCGATGCCCTTCCTATACACTTCGCGGCTGTTTATCTCGTCGGTTAGCGCCGCCTCCAGATACATCAGCGGCGCAAAGCGGAAATTGCCTTTTGCCAGGTTCACCGTGCGCAACTTACCGGCAAAGTTGTAAATATCTTCAAACAGATATTTGTGAATCGCCTGCAATGTTGAGAATTTACCCGCCGGTAGGGTGTCAAGCACGCCGTTTTCAAACAGTTCTACCACCTTTTTCTTGCTGAGGCGTTCTTCTTCTCGGGCAAGGTCGGCGGAGCTTGTCAGCCACAATTTATTTTCCAGTGCCATAATGCACCTCCAAAATAATTACTTGTCCGCCGCCACGCCGGACTTCATCCAGGCATCTACTTCGCTGACCTTGAATTTCCAGAGGCGGCCTATTTTCGCAGCGGGCATACTTCTTTTCTCTATCCAAGCGAGCACCGTATCACGGCTGACGCCGAGGTATTCGCAAATCTCTTTCATTGAGTACCAGCGTTCGATGGTCGGTTCCATTAAAATGTCCTCACTTTCAGGCGGTTTCCAATAGCTGTAATTATACAATTTAAGTATATCACAGCAAGGTGAATTTATCAAGGATTATTGCGGATTTACGATGAAAGCAGAGGATAATCCCATGCTTTCAATAATGAACTTCTTGCTTTTTTATCACAGGGCCTTATCAAATGGGGGAAATATTCGCTGAAAATTCGCTCCATCCACTCTAAGCGGGTGAATGGAGCGAATTTGGCTTGCAAACAGAATCGTAAAATGGTCAAATCTGCAAATCTGTTTTTCACACATTGGGCTTTTCCTTCAGGCTGCGCTATTATGTTGATGTTGATAGAAACCCACACGGCGAGCGTGAAGGAGGAAGAGTATGTACAACAGATTCGCAGAAATGCGCAGGCGGTATCTGCGCGAGCACAGGGACGGCATTTACACGGGAAGGCTGCTGACCGGCAAGCTGGACGAGCATCTCAAGGAAATCGGCGACACAGCACAGGAGATGTTCAATCGGCTGGTCGCGCAGATGAAGGACGCCGAGGGTGTCACTGAACGGCTGAAGGCTGAGAATCAAATGGAATGGGTGGGACGGATGAACATCATCCGCAGCCGAGCGGAAGAGATTATCCTTTCTGAACTGGTTTATTGCTGAGGTGTGGTGATGTTCAAGCATAGAAGAAATCGGGTGCTATCACTCTGCGCCGGCGCGCGACGGCTGCTGACAACGGCCCTGTTGTCCTTTCAGAACAAGCTGGTAGCAAGCGGCAAGCCCACCGAGGATATCAATGAGCTGCTGATCCGGCTGCTGCGGTAAAAACTGAATACGAGAAATGAGCGTCTGCTTCTGAAATGATATAATCCCCATAGAGTAGACATATGAAAAAAAGAAAACAAGTCTACACTATGGGGGTAATTTATGTCAAGGAGAAGGAACAGGAAGTACAGCAAAGAACAGAAGCTTACAGCAGTGCCAGCATACCTGAATGGCGAAGGTAGTTATAAAACTTTACAAAAAAATACGGAATATTAAACGTAACGCAACTCAAACGCTGAGTAAAGTGGTATAATGGTCATAAGGAATGCAAAGAGAGGCGAGGAGCCGGAACGGAGATCTATATGGCCAAGGGAAGAAAAACAACACAGGAAGAGCGCGGAAAAATCGTAGCATTCTGCATAGAGCACGGGAAGGACTATCCGTTGACGATCCAAACATACGGGGTATCCTACCAGCAAATATATGCATGGGTGAGGAAGTATGAGGAGAAAGGGATAGACGGTCTGCGGGACGGCAGAGGAAGAACCAAGCCGGCAGACGAAATGAGTGCAGAAGAGCGCCTTCGCATGGAAAACAGGATATTGAAAGCGCAGCTCAAAGATGCGGAGATGGAAAACAAGCTGCTAAAAAAATTGCGGGAGTTGAGAGGGGGCGATGGATCAGCGGAGTAAGGCAGGAGGATTACTGCAAAGCAATACAAAACATACACATATCCGAAGAATACCCCATTGAAAAGCTGTGCCGAAGATTACATGTAAACAGGTCTGCATATTACAAATGGCTGAAACGGACGCCAAGCGACAGACCGATTGAGAATGAGCAGATTGCCGAATGGATCAAGACGCTGTATGAAAAACAAGACGGGATACTCGGATATCGGCAGATGACGATCACGGTCAATCGGGAGTACAGCGTCCATTACAATAAGAAACGAATTCGGAGACTGATGCAGATACTCCATCTGAAATCTGTGTGCAGAGGGAAACGGTACAACTATATCCCATCAACGCCCGAGGGAACTGCGAAAAATATACTAAACGGAGATTTTCATGCAGACAAGCCCAATGAAAAGTGGTTGACCGACGTAACCGAATTCAAACACTATGTCGGTGTGGAAGTCCGGAAAATATATTTAAGTGCAATCCTTGATCTGTATGACAGGAGGATCGTTTCGTACAGGATCGGAGACAGCAACAATAATTCGCTTGTGTATGCAACTTTTGACGAGGCGGTAAAGGCGAATCCGGATGCACATCCTTTGTTCCATAGCGACCGTGGGTTTCAGTACACAAGCAAAGGCTTTCACGACAAACTTATTGCCGCTAATATGCGACAGAGCGCGTCACGCGTTGGCAGATGCATTGACAACGGTCCAATGGAGGGATTTTGGGGTATTCTCAAATCTGAAATGTACTATCTCAGAAAGTTTACTTCGCGTGACGATCTGATTTCGGCAATCGAGCGTTATCTCTATTTTTACAACAACAAGCGTTACCAGCAGAGACTCAGATGCATGACACCGATGGAATTTCATCGCACCGCCGCGTGAAAAATTCCACCCTGCTGCGCAGCAGGGTGGAATTCCAGATAAAATCTTTTTGTTTTTTTTCACTGTCTACTTGACAGGGGGCACTTCACTCCTTCGGGGGCGCTTTTTTTGATCCGGTTACAATTTCTTGATGAAATCCACACGGTTCTGTGATATAATAAATTGTACTGACAGTGAAACTGTGTTGAACTCAAGTGAGGTATCAAAGGGATGTTAAAGAACAATAGCGAAATAGATGTAAAGGTAAAATGCGTGGAAGAACAGACTACGCAGGCGGAGCTCGCCGAAAAGGCAGGGACCTCTCCATCATATGTGAACAGACTCATTAAGAGTCCTGAAAAGATCATAAACAATACCTTTGTAAAGATGATGGAAAAGCTCGGGTACGATATTGAGCTGACCTACGTTAAGAGATAGCCTCGCGAAAATTACAGACTCCATTATAGAAATATCGCGAAAGGATTATTTGATATGGACGAAGAAACAATCATCATTCCACCTGAAGATGTGGAAATAATCGATGCATCTGAATATAGAGAAGAACTGACAGAGCATTTCGGGCAGGTGCCTGAAGTGGCTAAGCCTCTACTAAAAGGTGCAAAGACAGCTTTCTCAAAGATAGAGAAGGCATTATATACTGCGCCAGCTTTTATTAACGTAGTAAAGGCCGCAGTGCCGGATGTGACGTTGCAGGCTGTTTTTACTGATGAACAGAAGCAGCAGATTGCTAAAGGCGCTCTTAAGCTGATGACCAAAAAAGATGGTTCCCTGATGGCGAATCTTATTAATCCGGAGACAAAGAAAATCGTTACAACGATTCCTTTGAAATCCGTACAGATGGCTCCCGAGATGACACAGGCAATGACGAGTTTTTCTACTCAAATGCAAATGGCGCAGATTGCGGAGGAGATACAGGCGGTGCAGCTTGCAGTCGAGGAAGTGCGAATGGGTCAAGAGTACGATCGATTGGCAACGGCATATAGTTGTCAGCAGAAGTTACTGCAGGCAATGGAAATAAAGAATCCTGAATTGAAGGCGATGGCGCTTATGCAGTTGGCTGCAGCAGCCGAGGACAGTAGGAATCTTCTAATGTTGAGCCAGAGAAGTAATGTAGAATTTATCAAAGAACAGCCTGAAAACTTTATACAAAAGATACTCTCTGGTGCAAAACCAGAAAAGATCAACGGTAGGATGAGTGAAATCCGAGAGAGCCTCTGCGCCGTGAATATGGTTTCTTTTGCAGAAGCTATGGCGTATCAGGAACTCGGAGAGCACGGGGCGGCAAGAAAGAGTCTTACATATTATGTAGGCTTTATCGAAGGTACATACACCTCAGTGCCAGGATTAGTTCAGCGGCTGGATTTGATTGATCCTGCTCCTGAGAATTACTGGTCAAAGACTCTGCCTGATATTAGTGAAAAGATAAAAGCACTTCCGAGTGTACCAGATACAAAATTATTAGAAACTAAGAGAAGCCGGAGGAAGAAAAAATGAAGAAGGAATCTGATGTAAGAGTTTGTAAGAACAAGAAGTGTCAGAAGGTACTCCCTGCTGGCTATAAGCATAGGTACTGTGAAGCATGCCGAAACAAGCATGCTCAGACAGCTAAAAATGTTCTGAGAGGTATCGGTGCTGGAGCAGCGACTGCAGCAAGTGTTGTTGTCGTTGTTGTTACTGGTGGAAAGATTAACCCGAAGAAGTAAGGTGATTATATGGCTAAGAGAGAAAAACCAAATGTGCCACATCCTTCTTCTGAGCAGGTTGAGCATTATCTTCGCGCTTGGGATGAGTTGGAAAACTATCATCTTCAGGAAAATGCACTGAATAAGCTCTTCTTTACGCTTTGTCCCGAGAACTTGGATATGTCTGATATCCTTTTAAAGGTTGCAGCACTGAATGACTTTTACAGTACAAATATCTTCTCTGTATATCCGGTGGCAAAGCATATCTTATCGTTGAACATTGATGATAGGCTTATGACTGGTGATGTAGCACTGGTCTCAGATATTCAAAAGGTTACTATCAACGGAGTTGAGAAGAACTTCTATTCCTTCGCAACGAAGTATTGTAGTCATCGCCGTCCACTGGATTATCCTATTTACGATAGTTACGTGGAAAAGGTGCTGTGCTATTTTCGGGATCGAGATAAGTTTGCTTCGTTCAAGACTACGGAGTTGAAGGACTACGCAAAGTTCAAAGGAACACTTATCGATTTCAGATCATTTTACGGCCTTGACCAGTATAACCTGAAAAAGATCGATAAATATATGTGGCAGCTCGGGAAGGAGTATTTCCCTAAGAGCTATGGAAAGAAAAAGGTGCAGGAGGAGCAATTATGAGCTGGGAAGAAATGTATACTCGTTCTGCTACCTGCCCTTGTGGAAAAGGAAAGATAACACAGAAAAGTTACGGCGATGACTGGAACAGATATCAGGACGGGCCTGTAGTAATAGAGTGCGAGGAGTGCGCTAAGAAGTATAAAGTTGAAGAAGTAACGCATCGAGGTATGCTTACCTCCGACGGATCGTGGAGCACATATTATTTGACACCGATAGATTATCCTGATTATGAGGGGCCGAAGGAATCAGACCTATACCCGGCAACGCGTAATCAGTATCAGGATTTCCCTGTATGGTTGATTGAGAACTATACGGAAGACGAACTGCGCGGTGTTCTGGATCAGCTTAAGAATACTACATCAAGTGCTAAGCTGACTGGAATAGCGGTCGGAGTTCGTGAGGCTCATAAAAAGGCAAAGAAGACAGTTCGCGTTGGAGAGATCGCTAAGACTGTTGAAGCAGCCCTGGAAAAATATCCTGGACATGTCGGTAACAAGATTCAGCGTGAAGAAATTAGGAAGAAAGAATCTGATGCCCGTGCCGCTTATGTAAAGGAAAAGCGTAAGCATCAGACAGTCATCGATTTACAGAGATAATAGATGAAAACAGTTAAAGTTGTCGCAGCGGTGATATGTGATTCGATTCGAGAGAAGAAATCTATATTTGCTACGGCCAGAGGTTACGGTGAATTTAAGGGACAGTGGGAGTTCCCTGGAGGAAAGATCGAAGCTGGTGAGACTCCTCAACAGGCCCTTGTAAGAGAAATACAGGAAGAGCTCGATACGAAGATTACTGTAGGTGACCTGATCGGAACCATTGAGCATGACTATCTGACGTTTCACCTTTCAATGGAGTGCTTCTGGTGCGAGGTGGTCGACGGAGAGCTAAAACTACTGGAAGCAGAAGACGCCAGATGGCTGTCAAAGGATACCTTGTATAGTGTTAAGTGGCTTCCGGCGGACATTACGCTCATTGAGAAGATTGAGAAACATATGAACTATTGAAAGGAACTATTTCATGAATATATCAGAGAATGTCCGAAGACAGATTTTGGACAATCTTATAATATTAGGTGAATGTTTTGGCACAAATGGACGTGCGGTAGATTTTGTTGATAGGGTAGCACCGTACTATAAAAACATAAGTGACTTGGAACGTCATATGGATCGTTTTAAGGATTGGACACTTGATCGGCTTTTTTATGATGAACTGGGACTGCTCTCAGTAGATGATAAGCAATTTGAATGCTTCTGCACTGAATATATGAATCCCGTTTTTGTCAGAAATAAAAGGATACGCGATGAATATGATGAGTTTTATTGCGAAAATTTAAATCCGAAGTGTTTGAAGGCAATTAACGATGGCCTTGAATTGGCAGATTTAGAGGTTGTTTCTGATACGGATAGAGAAGGCTTTTTTAGGATAAGAACTAAGATAGCACTACCGAGCGAACCGATTAAAAACATTCTTTTTGCTGCGAATAAAACAAAGCCGGATATTGTTGTCGATAACGTACTGGAAAACTCAGTTAAGATTGTAGATGCTGGAGATGCTCTGGTATATGATGCCGGCATTCCAGAGCAAGGTTTATCTTGGATCGAGCTGGCCAAATGGTATGAAAAGTATGAACCAGAAGATACTCAAAATAAGTTAGCTCAGAGATTACTGTCTTCACTGGATAGCCCACCGGAAAAACTGTTTTTTCATGCCTATTGCGATTTTATATTAAAGAACGGGCGTGATTTGCCAGCTCTTATACCGCAGGTTTATTTGTATTATGATCCAAAAACAAGAAGCGAGCGGTATGGAAAACCCGTATTCGAACATCAAAGAATGGATTTTATGTTCGTGATTAGTCGTGAGCACAGAGTTGTAGTTGAGATAGATGGTATTCAGCATTATGCTGATGACAAAAACATCAGTGGAACATATTATAAATGTGCTGACGTCAACAGGTATGCGCAAATGATGAAGGCACATAGAGAAATGGTTCTTGATGGATATGATGTATATCGCATTGGCGGCAAGGAATTATATGTTGGTTCGGATGGAAATGAGGAACCAGCAAAACAGGTTGTATTTGAGTTCCTTGAAGGACTCTTCAAAAAATACAGAGTGATGCCTTGATATGTTTTCGCATACTTATATAAATATGACCTGTTTAGTAGGAGCCTTGACATTTATAATGGTGTCTCGGGGCACGTGGAGACGGTTGCCCTCTTGTCACGGGAAGCCGCTGCTGCGGGACTGAATTAAGCAAGCTGCATTATTGCATATCAAGGCATACATGCAGCATTAAGGAAAGAGGAAAGCAATGATTTACTGGATAAACGGTGCATACGGCGTCGGAAAATCGACTGTTGCGGAGCAGCTCAGGGCGAAGCTGCCGAAAGCGCATATATTTGATGCGGAAGAGGTGGGCAATGCTGTCAGGGACAATTATCCCGAGGAATGCAAACACAGCATTATTTTTGAGGGGTACCCGCTTTGGAGGGAACTGAACTGCAAACTGTTGAAGGATATAAGCAGCAAATACGATGGAGACATTATTGTGCCGATGACGCTTGTGCTTGATGTTTCGTATACGGAAATTATTCAGCGGCTGACGGACGGCGGCATTTCGGTCGGGTATGTTATTCTTGACGGCGATCGGCAGACAATTCACGACAGGATAATTAAGCGCGGAGAGGATGAGGAGTGCTGGTGCATGAACAATATCCAAACATGCCTTGATGCGCAATGCGGGGATATGCGTGCCGAGCACATAAACACCGTCGGAAGAACGCCGGGCGAAATCGCGGATGAAATAATTGAACGCTTCAAAAAGCTTTGAGAAAATCCGCAGATTTCGTGTTTATAACATCGAATAAGGGTTGAGGATATCGGCAAATGATTGAAAAACAATTCACGGCACTGCTGCGCAGTTTTGTGCAGGATACTGCGCCGAAAACGGAAGAACCGTGGAACATGGCGGAATTGCAGCGGGCGGCGGCACAGCAGAACATGCTGCCTGTGTTGGCGTATGAAAACAAGCGTTGGAGGCTCTCGACTGATTCGGAAGTTTGCCGCCGACTGGACGGTTTTTTGTACGGTGCGATTGTCGGCAACCTGAACCGCCGCGTAGACTTTGAAACTTTATCAAAAGAATTTACGGTTCGGGGTATTGCACATATGCCCGTTAAAGGCTATTATCTCCGAAAGCTTTATCCCGTTCCGGAGCTGCGCACGTTTGGGGATATTGACCTGCTTATTCATCGGGAGGACAGGCAAAAGGTACACGAGCTGATGCTTTCGCTGGGTTATTCGGTGAAACAAAACTGGGAGCCGACTTATTCCTACATTAAAGGTGCGGAATATTATGAAATCCACACGAATTTAATGGACGGCAATCTGGATAACAGAGCCGATTTAAAAGCATATTTTGATGCCGCATGGCGGTATGCGGAACCGGATGACGGGCTGCGGTACAGACCTGCTTCGGATTTTCATTTTATTTATACGGTGTGCCATCTTGCAAAGCATCTGTACGGCGGCGGAGCGGGGCTGCGGATGTATTTGGATATTGCCCTGTATATGAAGAATGAGAGCGCACGGCTGAATATGGAAAACATTGAGCGGGAGATGGCAGCTTTGCAGCTGACCGGGTTTTTTCATACGCTGATGAATGCATGCAGCGCATGGTTCGGCACGGAATGCGGCTGCCCACTTCCGCCGCCGGACGAAGCGGCGATCAAAAAGCTTCTCTGCTATACTCTGGATTCGGATCTGTTCGGCCATTCCCGTGACCATGCAGTGATAGAGCTGCGCAATTCGAAATCGAAGAAGACTGCAAAGGGCAAATTGATACGCAATATGCTTTTTCCGCCTGCGGGGCAAATCGAATCGCGCTATACCTTCCTTCAGGGCCGGCATTGGCTGCTGCCGCTGGCGTGGATCGTGCGTGCGGTGTCGAATTTGCGGCTGATTCCGAACAGACTGCACAGCATGAAATCCGTTGCAGAAACCGATATCGACCGCGTGGAAACGTATGACGGGTTTATGCGCCGAATCGGACTTTGAAAAATGCACGCATCGGAGCGGAAAAAGCAATGCAGATTGAAACAAAAATCTGTTCGGCTTTAATCGGCTTTATCTGAAAAGTTAAAAAAACGAACAAAAATTGACCGCCGAGAGATTCGGCGGCCTTTTTATGAAATTCGTAAAATTCTGCTGTTGTGATTATTCGGCAGTCATGGCCGAACCGAGCTGTTCGCCGCTGATTGTCATTTCATTGATGGCAGAGTTCCAAGCCTCGAAAGATTCGGCATCATACAGCTGTGCGGTGAACATTGTCAGCATATCGCCGGAGTAAATATAGCATGCAATGACGTATGCACGAACATCTTCAACATCAACGGTTGTTTTGTAGTAAATAACCGGATGATCACCGACGGTCAGTTTATAACATTTGTCGTCGGAAACGGTTCCGCCGAAAGCTTCTTTGAAATAAGCTTCAATTTCTTCAACAGACTGACTGAAATTGATTGCGGCGTCATCGCCGATGGGTGCGTTCATGTAAATGACTGCATTCTGTGAATTTTCATCCACGCTGCTGGCAAAAGCAACGATTCCGCCGATGTCCATAAGCATGTAGCCTTCGGGTGCGGTCAGCTTGATGAAGTCGGTTGTGAATTCGCGGGTGGCTTGGTTGTAATTGTAACTGTCGGCAGGTTCCGCAGTGGGTTCTTCCGTGGGCTCCGCAGTGGGTTCCGCTGTAGGTTCCGCGGTGGGCGTCGCGGGAACTTCCGTGGCGGGCGCGGGAGTAGGTTCTTTCTTGTTTCCGCCGCATGCCGCAAAGCTGAGCAGCATCAGTGCAGCAAGAATAATCGCCGTAATTTTTTTCATTGTGAGTTCTCCTCTGATTTTTTAATTTTACACAACATGATACGGACGGGTGCAGTGAGCAGCCGCGCCGTTAGCTGTGCATACCTCAATTATTGTACCACGCCGAATAAATATGTGCAATACGGAAAACAGAAAATATACATATCAAGGACTTTTCTTCAAAGCAATAATGAAAACGGCAAACAGGACAATCCTTCGGGAGCTGCCCTGTTTTTGTTTTGAGGTTTGTGCAGCTTTCGAAAAACAATTGTGCAAGCTTAATCGAAAGCTTATTGCCTGCTGATTCCTGCCTGTTTAAAAAAAATAACCGAATATGTAAGAAAGCAGACAAGATCGCTTAATGCCGAAAAAAATCTTGTGTGATAAACAAAAACACTGTAAAAAAGAATGCCCGTTTCCGCAAACAAAAATACCGCCGGCATTGTACGGAGCAGTTTTCCCCATATCGTGTTTTTTCTGCCGGACCATAGGATTATTCCCAACACGGCACATACAAAAGCGGGCGGAACGCTGTATAGCAGCCAGCCTCCGATATGATTCGGTATCAGTTTGGATAATGACTCCGGCTGCATCGCTCCGCTGCGGTAGAGTCGGAACGATTGGTGTACGGTCGTAATAAGGAACATCAGGAATATGTAAATTCCCGCATTGATTGCCGCGCATTTTCTGTTCTCGCTGAATAAAACAATCAACGAAGCCGAAAACATCCAGAAGCCGAATGTACTCGAACTCCAATAATAAAACGACCAGAAACCGTTGTCAGGCACTTCAATGAAAAACACAACGGAGAATCCTGCAAGCAAACCTAAAACAGCCATTGAAAAATAAGATTTAAGTTTGTCTCGGAATAAAACTTTCAAGTGAGTTCTCCTCTGCATTTTATTTATTGGCTGAAGCATATCAAATTGTGACTGCGTATCGCCGTTTCAATCCTTCCGCCGCTCGGAACGGCAGAAAACACAGCGACCGCAATCACAGCGAAAATCCGTGCAGAAAAAGGCATTCGGCACAGAAATTCGGGAAAAGAAATTTAATGTGCGTAAATGTTATTGATTCGGGTCACGCAATTCAATCCTGTATCCCATTTTGACAATCAGCTTCAAGGTTTCAAGCGCGGTGTTCCTGTCATATTCCTTCTCGCTTTCCGCAAGCTCGTCATACGGAACGAGCAGGGGTGTTGTTTTTAAATCGTTGTCCTTCTTTTCACCGTAAGTCCAGCCTTCGGCAATTCTGCCTGCGGCCCACACTTCATGAACGTTTTCGGCAATTTTTTCCGTAAGAGCAAGCAGCTCCGCAGGAAGGACAACATCGCTTGTGTCGATGGGTTTGGGTTCGTACATATTGTAAATAACCTCCGGGTTCATTGTTATAAGTCTGACGGTATGCGCCGAGCAGCGTATGCATTCAGTTTTGCCCGTTCGCAAGCTTATTTATGAGATTGCCCGCAACTTGGACAAGAGTGTCGGGCAAACTGTTTTTGCTGCGTAAAGTATATCACGAAAAGAACAGAATTCAAAACAAATTTTATGCGTTTTAATCTTTTGCGAAAACTTTACGGTTTACGGGCGGTTTTTATGTCTATTATACAAAATCAACGGTGCATATGCAGAGATATGCATGAGAAATATGAATGTACATATATTTTAGCGTTCAAATTTAAACATGTCAACCGTTTTTTTAAACAAAGTTGAGTCCGGTATGAATAATGCTTATCGTCCGCCACAATTCTTCTATCGTGAAAAAGGCAGATTTTCCGCCGCATTTCGTCTTGAAACTCGGATATATTTATTGTAAAATAATATTGCCGAATTGCAGCAACGATTTTTTTCGGTGTGCGGAGCGAATATGCGGCACGGGGAATGGGCAGGCACGATTATGGGTTAAGATTTTGCAGCCTCCGCTGTTTTAAAAAGTTGTTTCGCAGGAGCATCCGCAGAATGAAAAAAACGGGAGGAACGAAAAATGGGGAGAACATCGAACAAGGATAATAAAACTCAATATCAGATTTGCCGTGAAAACATGGGCTATTCGCGGGAAAAGGCGAGCGAAGTGCTGGGCTGGATTTCGGCGGATCGCATTGAACGAATTGAAAACGGGGGATTTGTGCCGCGTTCGGACGAAGTGCTTGAAATGTCCCGCGGGTACAGAAACCCGAATCTGTGCAATTATTACTGTGCGCACGAGTGTCCCATCGGGCAGCAATATGTTCCGGAGATAAAGGTCAAGGATCTGTCTCGAATTGTGCTTGAAATGCTTGCATCGCTCAACGCAATGCAGAAAAAGCAGGAACGGCTGATTGAGATAACGGCGGACGGACAAATTTCGGAAGATGAAATGATTGATTTTACGGGTATTCAGGCCGAATTGGAAAAGATATCCGTAACGGTTGAAACGCTTCAATTCTGGTTTGAGCAAATGGTTGCCGACGGAGAAATCAAACTTCAGAAAAACTATTGCGAAGCGGAAAGATAGCACTGGCTGCACAGGTGCAGGTTAAACTTGAAAACGTCGATTTATGCATTTAATCGGCGTTTTTTGCATTTTTTAGGGAAAACGGCAGGGTTATTCCGCAGTTTTTGCCCTTTTTCCGAAGGATGAACTGCATTATAATTCAGTCATACAAAAAAACAACAGCCGAAAGGAGATTTAAAATGACTGTTAAACAAAGGGTTATTGCCTCGCTTCTCGTCGAAAAAGCGGCGGAGAACAGAGAGCTTGCGGACAAGGTCGGACTTATCTGCCGGTTGAAGCAAATCGAGGCAATGCGGAAAATTTCGGAAATGAAGGTAGGCGAAGAAGAATGAAGATCATCGGAAAAATTCTTTTGGGTATTGTCGGCGTTATTGCGGCACTTTACCTTGTTGTATTCATCACGGCGTGGCTGTAAGAGGAGGATGCGGGCATGAAGAAATTCTTAAAGGTTTTGGGTGGGATTTTTGCCGTGTTGCTGGTGACGGCAATTGTGTTCGGAGTCGGATACTTTTTCGGAAATCGTTCGAACGGCGGAAAAGCGGAAGTTGTTCCCGCAAGCAGCAGCGGCATCGATCTGAAGCTTCCGGGTGAAGTTGAAAAATCCATCATCACTGTGGATGAAGTTGAGGCGAAGATTCTTGAAATCGGTGAGCTTGCAACATGCGAAGGAGATTACACCGTGACCCGGGGGAAGGATTTTACCCGCTATTTTGTGGACAAGATTCCCATTCCGGGTTCAACGAACCATGTTGAATTGACCTGCACGGGCATAGTTAAAGCGGGCTATTCGCTTGAGGACATTGCCGTTCGGGTGGATAATGAAAGCATGAAGATCTATGTCGCTTTGCCTCAGGCGAAAATCATGAGCAATCAGTTGATTTGGGACAGCGTTGTATGCAATGAACAGAACAGTATGCTGAATCCGATCGATTTTGAGCAATATCAAACGCTGATTTCGGAGATTGAATCGGAAGGACTTGAGGAGGTTCGGAAAAAAGGTTTTTTTGACACCGTTGAATCGAATGCAAAAAAACTTATCGGAAACTTTCTCGGCTGCTTTGCGGACTATACGGTTGAATTTATTTAAAACTGCGAAAGAGTTTGAACCAATGCTGACTGTTGCTCCTGTTCAAAACGTCATTTTCTCCTTATCAAACATATAGATTTACTCCAAAAATATAGTGATTTTACTCCAAGAACAAAACCGCCTCCGAAAAGGGAAGCGGTTTTGTTCCTGTTTGAAGCTCAATAAAAAGCCTTTGCCGTTCGGTTAAAAGTCTGCTGTATCAATCCGAATCTCTTGCCGCGGCGGGTGCGGAAAGAATCTCATTCCAGATAATGCCCTGGGTAACTGCGGGCTGAGCCGAGATGGCTTTAAGCAGCCTGTCCGCTCCGCTCTGCACTTTTTTTGTGCCTTCAACCGGTTGTTTTTGCTCATATGCGGTATCGTCATCGGGTCGGACTGCGGCGGCGGGCTGCCGTGCCGCAGTTTTCTTTGCCGTTTGGCTTGCTGCGGTTTTTTTGCCGGAGGATGCATTGCTGCGCATGTTTCCGCCGCCGGTTCCGGACGGGGAGCGCGGAGCGCGAACTTCGCCCTCATGAGCACCTTCGTGAATGCTGCCGCCGGTGCAGTTTGCCGTGCCGCAATAGGAGTCGGATGCACTGTATGCTCTGCCCTCGGTTCGGTTCTGTGCGGCAGGCTTCGGTTTCCCCTGCGCAAAACCCGTTCCGAAGGCGAATTCGTCCGATTCGTTTTCGGCAAACCGATTCGCAGCACCGTTTTCGGCGGTTTCGGGCTGCTTTTTCTTGCTTGACGCAAGAATTCTGAGAACAAAGAAGCCGATTGCCGCAATGAATATCAACAGCTGCATGGCTGCCTCCTTTCGATACGTTTGGATTCTGTTTGTTTGATTCCGTTAATTAATTTTCGTTAAATCGATTGCCGACCGTTTCCGCGACTGCTGCACGGCAGCCGCGGGCAGGGACGTATTTCGACTGTTTATTTAACGTCGGCGGAACCTGCGGTGGTTTTTCCGATGGATTCGCGCATTTCGGTGTCGGCGGCAAGATTCTTCATTTTATAGTAATCCATGATGCCGAGATTGCCGCTGCGGAACGCTTCAGCCATTGCAAGGGGAACCTGGGCTTCGGCCTCGATAACGCGGGCGCGCATACCTGCAACCTCCGCCTTGTTCTCCTGCTCCTGTGCAACCGCCATTGCGCGGCGTTCCTCTGCTTTTGCCTGTGCAATGCGCTTATCGGCTTCCGCCTGGTCAATCTGAAGCTTTGCGCCGACGTTCACGCCGACATCAACATCCGCAATATCAATGGAGAGTATTTCAAATGCCGTGCCGCTGTCCAAACCCTTGTTCAAAACGGTCTGAGAGATGGAGTCGGGGTTTTCAAGAACATCCTTGTGGCTGACGGAAGAACCGATGGTGGTAACAATGCCTTCGCCGACGCGGGCAATGATCGTTTCTTCGCCTGCACCGCCGACAAGACGGTCGATATTGACGCGAACGGTGACTTTTGCCTTTGCGCGGAGCTCAATGCCGTCCTTTGCAATTGCGGCGATAACGGGTGTTTCGATAACTTTGGGACTGACGCTCATTTGAACTGCGGTCAGAACATCCCTGCCCGCAAGGTCAATTGCGCATGCCTTTTCAAAATCAAGTGCGATGCCCGCACGCTGGGAGGCGATGAGCGCATTCACAACGCGGTCAACATTGCCGCCCGCAAGGTAATGCGCTTCCATCTTGTTCAGATTTAAATCAAGACCTGCCTTCGTTGCCTTGATGAGCGGTTCAACAATGCGATGCGGGTTTACTTTGCGGATACGCATACCGACAAGCTGAAAAAGTCCAACATGAACCCCCGATGCTCCTGCCGAAATCGCAAGCCCGACGGGAAAGAAGGAGAAGAAGAATATCAGCAGGATGACTGCGCCGATTATGATGCCGATGATTGCGCCGACAGACATGCCGGCTGCGGGGGCATCGGCGAAAACCAAAGGGTTTTCAAATTGAATAAGGTTCAGTGCGTTCATTTTTGTATTTTCCTTTCAAATAAATACTGTTCAAATACTGTTCCGGAATATATGGCTGCGATGCGATACCGTTTGCGGCATCGGCGGCAGCCCTTTCCGGCTCAGCGCAAAGCTAAGGCGATAAGATACAGCAGTGCGATGAATGCAGGTACGCCGATAAGAAGAAAGATCCAGTCCCGCTTGCGCCGTCTGTTCAGCTCTTTGCTGCTCATTTCGGTGTTGTATGCATTTTTGCTTGCCGCTTCAATATCCGATGCGTCATAAAACTGAGAATAGAAAAACGGCCGCTTGTTCTCTTTTTTGTCGTCAATAAGTTTCTTTTTCATTGTGTGTGGATAAAACTCCGCTCCGGAGTCAAGGACGATGAATCATTCCGCTTCGTTCGGGCGTCGAACGCTGATGCGCAGACCTTCAACGGCACAAACAACGATCGGTTCATCTTTTGCAATGAATTCACCGTCGGCAAGCACATCGTAACGTTTTCCGTTGATAAGTGCAGCACCGCTCGGCCGCAGCGCAGTGAGCGCAATCCCCTGTTTGCCGATGAGCTCGGCTGATTCGGCGGTCACGCGGTCGGTCGCTTCCGCTGCAATGCTTTCGTTAAGCACGATGCGGGAGTTTTTGCCGTTTTTCCGTTTGCCGAAAACAACTTTGAATATTATGACCGCGGCGATGCTGAGAATTGCAACAAGTATTGCAACCGAGAACAGCGCGGATATTGGGTCGTTCGAACCTATGATAAGCCCTGCAATCACGGCTGCCGCGCCCGATATGCCTGCAATGCCGAATCCCGGGATCAGCATTTCGATGATTATCAAAGCCGCGCCGATAAGCACGAGTATCAGCCCGCCGAGGTTCCAGCCTTCAAGCCAACGGCTGAAAAAATCTCCGCCGGACAGCAGAAGCATTGTGTTCAGCAGCATATTTCTTCCTCTCTTTCGTGTAATGAATGGCGTAAAGGGTCGTTTGCTTTAAAAATCAGCTGCCGCGCATGAAAAGCTTCACATACCCTTTCACAGCTATATTATACAACGCAGAGGCCTCGGTATTCAATAGGTGTGCGCGAATTTAAATGTAATAATCTTGTAAAGAACCGCATAACAATGTGACATGAACATGAAGAAAACGATCGGAATGCTGCTTGCGGCGGGAATTGTCGGCTTATCGACCGCAGTTCTTTCCGCCGTGTCCGTCGGGGGACGAGTCCCGGCATCGCGCACGGCAGGCAGCGTGAATGCGGGCCTTGATCTGATGCCCGACATTGTGAGCGGTTTGAATCTTCTCGCAGGCGAAAAGTATGAAACGATACCTTCGGCAAACGGAATCGGAGTTTGGAACGGTGAGGAGGTCGTTCCGATGGATACGGAGGACTACATCATTCATGTCACTGCGGCGGAGATGCCCGCAACGTATGAAAAGGAAGCATTGAAAGCGCAGGCTGTTGCGGCCCGAACCTTTGCGATGAAGCACCTGACGGGTGAGCTTCGCTGCAAAAGCGGACATACCATCTGCACGGACTATGCCTGCTGCCAAGCTTTTCTGACCACGGAACAGCTGCGGGAACGCTGGGGCAGCTCGTTTGAAAACTATTATGCACGCATTGAAGCCGCCGTGCATGAAACGGAAGGGCTTGTTCTGACAAGCGGCGGAGAACTGGTGACTGCATTGTACCATTCTTCCTCCGGCGGACGAACGGAAAACTGCGAGGCTGTATTCGCTGTTGCTCTGCCCTATCTTGTTTCGGTTGAGAGCGGCGGGGAAGAGGATTCGCCGGAGTTTACTTCGGAAAAATGCTACACGACGGCTGAGTTTATCAGCAAAGTGAATTCGGCTTTTCCCGATGCGCAAATGTCCGACCCCGCAAAGGATGTTGACGTTTGGCAGCGCACGGAGAGCGGGCGGATTCAGCTGATTCGTTTGGGCGGCACCGTTGTTACCGGGCAGCAGCTCAGGAACGCACTCAAACTCCGCAGCACCAATGTTAAGTTTTCAATCACGCAGTCGAATGTTAAAATCACCTGCTTCGGCTTTGGGCACGGCGTCGGCATGAGCCAGTGCGGCGCAAATGCAATGGCAAAAAACGGCAGCAGTTTCGATGAAATTTTGCGGCATTACTATACCGGAGTGGACATAGAACGGTTTGAAGTTGACAGCGGGGAACTGTGTCTGCTTCCGGAGCAGACCAATGAATAGAACAGAAGCACCGAATCGCAGGGTTCGGTGCTTAAATTTTGAAAACAGTCTTCAATGGTGTATTTTCGAATCATTTGGTTGACATTCAAAATTGTATATGCTATTATAACTTCAGGAAGAGAATTAGGAATTAGGAATTAGGAATTAGGAAGGAGGAATTAGGAATGAAGACAAAAAGGGTTTGGATATTCATAATCATATTTGCGGTGCTCGCTGCTGCCGTTTTGGCTGTGCCGATCCCGAAGGCGGCACTCGACGGCGGCGGAACGCGGGAATATGCGGCGATGACATACCGCATTGTTAAATGGAAAAAGTTTTACGCCGGCGGAACATACGAAAAAACAAAGGTTTATTTCGGAAAGGATCTTAAAAAAACGCTTGATGAGCTTTGGGCAGAGGAAGCAGAGGGCATTGAGCATGTTTTTGATGCGGAAATTACGGAGATTAACGGAAGCGTTGTTACGGTTCGTCCCGCTGCGGGCACGGCGGAAGCCGCAAGCAGCGATAAAATTCAATTCGGCACAGGCAATCTTGAACGGATCGGATTTAATGTCGGGACGGTTGTGCGGGTGACGTATAAGGGAGGCATAAGCGAAACTTATCCCGCACAGATAAAAGCAATAAGCTGGAAAAATGCGGACGATTTGAGGGACAGAGACTTTGATGGGGAATGGCTGAACAAATCAACGGCCGAAAAAATCGAAAAGGATTCGACCGGCCACGTTATAATTACAAGAATATATGCGGATTGTTTCTTTGCAAGTCCCGTTATCCCATCGCCCTACGAACTGAAGCTTAACGGCAGGCTTTCGGACGAATACTGCGTCGGCGATCATGTTTTATGCAAGGTGGAAAACTACTGTGCGGACAGTGAAACCGAGCATCACGAGGCGGATGTTCTGTCCGTTGAGCCGAGCGATTGGGCACCCGATCCGTATGTTGCCTACAAGCCCGTTGTTTACCTCTATCCCGAAGCGGAAACGGATGTTTATGTGAATCTTGACCTTGACGGTGCGCTGACATGCACATATCCGAAATACAAAAACGGGTGGCGCGTGAAAGCTTCCCCGAACGGAGTGCTGACCGATGAAAACGGCACGGAATACAATTACCTCTATTGGGAGGGGGAAACGAATGCGCGGTTTGATTTTTCAAAGGGCTTCTGCGTAAAGGGCGGCGATACGGCTGCATTCCTTGAAACTGCGCTTGAAAAATTGGGCCTCAATCGACGTGAGGCAAACGAATTCATCGTCTTCTGGCTGCCGCTTATGGAACAGAATCCGTACAATGTGATTTCATTCCAAACCGATTGCTGCACACAGGCTGCAAAGCTTGAAGTTGAGCCTGCGCCCGATACCGTGATTCGTGTTTTCATGGCGTGGCAGAGATCCGATGCATTTGTTGACATTGCAGAGCAGACGCTGACCGCACCCGAACGCCGCGGTTTTACCGTTGTTGAGTGGGGCGGGACGGAGATAAGCACAGGAGACGAGAACTGAATGACAGTAACAAGATTGATTGACGCGCAGCATTCGAAGGACATAAATCTTCCGAATGAGCCGTTTAAACTGTTCGGGCGGCTGATTCCGAAATATTCGGACGGAAAATGGAGTTGGGAAACGGAGCTTTTTGCACCGGAGAACGCTTCTGAAATGCGCTTTCCGGACGAGCATTATGATTTTGAACAAATGAGTGAAAACTCCACTTTTATCGGCGCGTATGACGGTGAATGCGATGATGAGAGCATTCGCGGCGCAGCAGGCGGTGCCGATGCGGAAAACTGTATCGGACTTGCGATAATGCAGGAAGGCTTCTTTAAGTATATGTACCTCTATGACCTGAAGGTCAGCGCGGCGGCACGGGGCCGCGGCATCGGAATGAAGCTTATCGAACGCGCGAAAGAGCTTGCGCGGGAAAAGGGGTATCGCGGGATTTACGTCATTGCACAGGACAACAATCTCGGTGCATGTCTTTTTTACCTGAAATGCGGGTTCCGCATCGGCGGATTTGACACGGAAGTCTATCGCGGCACGGCGCAGGAAGGCAAGAGCGACATTATCTTTTACCTTGACTGCTGAGCTGAACCGCACGTCAATATAACGGCGCAAACACAGCAAACACAAAAACGCTGCACCCGAAAAAGGATGCAGCGTGTTTTGTTATTCAATCGGATTCAGTTGAAGCGCAAAACAAAATCAGGCGCGGAATCCGAATTGCCGAACGGCAGGGCAAAGCTTATCTGCCTGCGGTTGCGACCATAACGGCCTTGATGGTGTGCATGCGGTTTTCGGCTTCGTCGAATACCTTGGAGCAGGGAGCGCGGAAGACTTCGTCGGTAACTTCCTGTTCTGCAACGCCGTACTTTTCGTAAATCTCTCTGCCGACGGAGGTTTCAAGATCGTGGAAGCTGGGCAGGCAGTGGAGGAAGATGCAGTCGGGGTTATGGGTCATGTTCATCATGTCCATGGTTACGCGGTAGGGGGTGAGGAGCTTGATGCGCTCTTCGAACTGAGCCTCTTCGCCCATGGAAACCCAAACGTCGGTGTAGATAGCGTCCGCACCGTCAACAGCGGCGATATCTTCGGAGAATTCGATCTTTGCGCCGGTGGTCTTTGCAAGCTCGCGCATTTCTTCAACAAGATGATCCTCGGGGAAGAGAGCCTTGGGAGCGATGCCGACAAAGTGCATACCGAGTTTTGCGGAGATGATCATGAGGGAGTTGCCCATGTTGTTGCGTGCATCACCGACATAAACGAGCTTGACCTTGTTGAGGGGCTTGGCGATGTTTTCCATGATGGTGAGGCAGTCTGCAAGAACCTGAGTGGGATGATACAGGTCGGTGAGGCCGTTCCATACGGGAACGCCCGCATGCTTTGCGAGCAGCTCAACGGTCTCCTGCTTGAAACCGCGGAATTCAATGCCGTCATAGAAACGGCCGAGAACCTTTGCGGTGTCCTCAAGGGATTCCTTTTTGCCCATCTGGCTGTTGGAAAGGAAGGTTACATGTGCGCCTTCGTCAAGCGCGGCAACCTCGAATGCGCAGCGGGTGCGGGTGGAAGTTTTTTCGAAAAGAAGAACGATGTTCTTGCCTGCAAGCAGATCACCGGGAATACCGGCACGCTTTTTTGCCTTAAGGTCGGCGGCAAGGTTGAGAAGATAACGGATTTCATCGGGAGTGAAATCCTTGAGGGTAAGCAGGGAACGCCCTTTAAGATTAACAGGCATGGTAAATCTCCTTTGTGTTTGTTTCGCGCAGGCCGATCGTCAAACCAACGAAGAAACCCGCGCATTTTCTGACATTTAAATTATAGCATATCGAAACGGGATTGAAAAGAGAAAAAAACCTTTGAAAAATTATATTATCAAAACAAAATGCAGCCGCCTGCGTGTATGAAAGCGAACGCAGTGCGGCTGTGCGGAACAAAATCGGGAGTTTAAGCAAGGCGGGAAGCAAACGCGGCCGAACGGAACGGGTTGAGGAATGCTGCATGATGAGACAAATAAAAAGATGATAATATATTGCAAAAATAAAATAAAAACAGGCTCGGATGTGCGAATTCGGGCTTGACAAAACGGGGGCATTGCGGCTATAATAACTAATTGTGACACTATGGGGTTTTCTTCGGAAATCTGCCGAGCGAAACTTTTTTCGCCGAAAATGCTCCTTTGAGCATGGGTCGGACAGATTGCGATATTCCCTTGTAAATAAGCAAGAAAGAGGTACTGTACACTATGAAGATGACTTTTCAGCCCAAAGTTAGGCAGAGGAAAAAGGTTCACGGTTTCCGCAAGCGCATGAGCACCGCCAACGGCCGCAACGTGCTCGCACGCAGGCGCAGCAAGGGCAGGAAGAAACTGTCTGCATGAGCCTTTTCTATGATTTGCGCCGTGTTTTTGCCCAATGCGGGGGGATTGAACTTCCGATTTTAAGCGAAACATGCGCGAATGCGGGACTTGCTTTTCGGCAGGCTCGCTTTTTTGAGACCTCAAACGAGGAAAAACGGTTTGCAGCCTGCGGCGGATTTAACCGGGCAGCCTGCTGCGAACACTGCTCACAAAGGCTTTTTACAAGAGCTTTTTCCGGCGAAGATCCCGCTTAATATGTTCGCCCGTACGGCGGAGCGGACTCGGTGTGCGGCTGTGCCGCACCCGAGGCGGTATCATTTCATAAGTTCATTGACATTTTGAACAACTGTGCTCCGATGAGGCGGCAGGCGTTCGGTGTGTTTTCGGTTGGTTTTGTGTTGAGGAGCTTTGCTTGCGTGTGAGTTTCACAAAGCCATTGAATTGCTGCGGAAACGCTGTTTTGAACGGTCTTTGAGTTTTAACGGAACAAACGGACAAGTAGTCGGCACCCGAACAATAACAATATAAAATATGTCGCGCGGCGGCACCGGATTGCGCTGCGCAGCATGCGGTTTTAATATATGTTTTGATGTGCGGTATTGCCTGAAAAAACGACAGACTAACTGAACAAACGCTGATTTTTAAGAGTTTTTGCTAAAATCTGTATTTTGATGTGTATTCAGTGCTTCCCCGGCAAAAACGAATCGGTCGGCATATGCGTGATAATCTGAAAACTGAAAGTGAAGCGTTGCTATTCTCTCAAACGAAATAAGGAGTTCCGCAGAACCTATCGTATCGGGAAATCGGTCGGGGGGCGGAGCGTGGTTTTGATTTATGCCAAGGGCAGACAGGGCGAAGTCAAAATCGGTTTTTCCGTGAGTAAAAAAATCGGCAACGCTGTTGTTCGTAATAAAACAAAACGCCGTATGCGTGAGGCTGTGACCCCGCTTATTCCCTGCATAAAGCCGGGATGCAGGCTTATTTTTATTGCGAGACAGCCGATAGTTGACGAAAAGCTTCCGGACATTCGCAGCTCAATGAGATATTCTCTCAAACGGGCGGGGTACTTAAATACGAACCCACCGCAGGAGAAGGAAAAACAGCGGGCAAGCGATGCGGAGGCGGAAACGAAGGAAAGCGATAACGAAAATTGCGGCGGGAACCCGACATGAACTCATGGGGGCGCGAAAATGATTCCGAACGCGAACGGCTGAGTTTCCCCGCGCGGCTGTTTATTCAGCTTATAAAAAGCTATCAGCTGTTTGTTTCGCCGCGCAGCGGTCCGTGCTGTCGTTATACGCCGAGCTGCTCTCAGTATGCAATCGATGCTTTGAGAATACACGGAGCGTTCAAGGGGTTATTCCTTGCGGTTTGGCGCATAATGCGCTGCAACCCGTTTTCAAAGGGCGGATACGATCCCGTTCCGAATAAGACATCCGAAAAAAAGCTTAATCTGATGCGTTTTTTTCGTTGCCGGAAGGCGGCGGCGAACGAAACGGAATCGGGCGGTGCGGCCGAAAAAGGGGAGACCTGTACGCAAAACGTACGGTATCGGAAAAATAAGTGCCGCAGACTGACGGACAGAAAGGATAAAATAACAGAAAATGATTAACGATTTCTTCCTTACCGAGTGGTTTTTTGATTTGCTTCGTTGGCTCTACAGCGTGCTTGGCAACAATTATTTTCTTACGATATTTATCGTTACGCTTGCTTTGCGCATAATTCAGATCCTTCCCGATATCAACAATCGCAAAAATCAGCGCAAACAGGCAAAGATTCAGCCCGAAATTGAAAAACTGAAAAAGAAATATGCCGACAATCCGCAAAAACTCAGCATGGAGCAGAACAAACTCATGCGGGAAAACGGCATCGGTATGCTTTCAAGCTGTCTTCCTCTGCTGCTGACGCTTCCGCTTTTCTTCTGCTTCCTTGCAGCATTCCGCTTTTGGGGCTATGAACAGACCGTTCGGCTCACATACGAAACGATCGTTAACGAGGAAAAAGCGCAGGAGACTTTCGACAGCTACAGCTTCCTCTGGATTACGAACATCTGGCAGCCGGACAGCGGCTTTGCGCCTGTCGTCACGCCTGCGAAAACCGTTAAAACTTACGGCAATTCTTCGACCTGTGCGTGCACAAAATCAAACAATATAGGCAATCTTAAGCTTTTCCACACCGGGTACACCGATGCGGCCGGCAATAAGATTGAGGGCAAAGTGATTTGGGAAACCCTTGTTAAGGCCGGACTTGCAACCGGTGAATTCGGCTCGAGCAGCATGGATCTGCTGCCGACGGACACCGCCGTTGAAAAATACGATAACCTGATGAAAAAATATCAGCACGGAAACAATAACGGATGGTTCATCCTGCCCGTGCTTGCAACCGGCTTCCAGCTGCTTTCGGCGTGGCTCTCAATGCGCCAGTCCAAGAAGCTGAACCCCGGTGCCGCTCAGCAGCAGCAAAGCATGAATTTCATGCTGTGGCTGTTCCCGATAATGAGCTTCTTTGTATGCTTGAGCTCCACCTCGGCATTCTCGCTCTATTGGGTTCTCAGCAGCGTGCTTCAGATTATCACGTCCCAGCTCACGAACCTTATCATGAGCAAAAAGGAAAATGCGGATGAAGTTTCTTCCGCAAAACCTTCAAAAGCAAAATAAAATTCACTTAATCGGTGCGCGGTTCCGGCGGCGGAGCTGCGTACCGCATCGTTCATTTCGGACTTTCGCAGGTTGCCGAACTCCGTCCGAATTGCACGAAAGCAGCGAACCGCCGCAGCAAACTTCGGATTTTATCGGGCAGAGCAGCACATTATGACGGCGTCTTTCCCGTCCGCCCGTGTGAAAACAAATTAAAACACAAATAACGAAAGGATATGCCGCACAAACAGGCGCGGCAGCACTGCGGCACACCGTGCGTACAGCACCGAGTGCGCAGATGCTTCAAGGTAAAACACATGCGTTCAATCCAAGCAACGGGAAAATCCGTTGATGCAGCCATCTTCAGCGGTCTTCAGCAGCTCGGCCTGTCAATCGACGAGGTCACAATAAATGTTATTCAACACGGAACAAAAGGTCTTCTCGGCATCGGTGCAAAACCTGCAATCGTTGAGTTGACGGAAAAACCCGCCGAGGAAGTCGTGGTTCCCGATTTCACGGCGGAACTTGCCCGCGAACGCCGCGAACGCACCGAAAGGCGCGGAAACCGCGATAACCGCAGCGGACGTGACAACCGCGAGAATCGCGACAACCGCCGCAGAGAAGACAGAGAAACCGTGACGGCAATTGCAGAGGGCGTGGAAGAAACACGCAAAGAGATTATCGAACCCGAAATTCCGGAAACGGATATGCCGGTCGGAACGGGAACCGCCGCAGCGGAAGCGTATGATGAAAATGCAAAGTACGATGTTCCCGAAACAGTGAACAGGGCGGAGGGCGAGTTCGCCGCCAAACCCGAAAGGAACGAAAAATACGAAAGAAACAATCGTGCAAACCGTGACAGCCGCGGCAATCGCAGCCGTCCGCAAAGGCAGAACCGCGAGGAAGAGCCCGCGCCCGAAGCCGTGAAAGAACCTCCCGTGAATTACACCGAGGAGGCTGCCGAGGGTGAACCTGCGGCTCAATTCGTGACGGAACTTATCGAAAAAATGGGCATCAGCGGCAAGGTGCTTGCGGCAAGGGAAGAGGATGCGATAAGGCTGCGTATTGACAGCGACACAATGGGCGTTCTTATCGGTCACCGCGGCGAGACTTTGGATGCAATTCAGTACCTGACAGGGCTTGTTATTAACCGCAATCGCAAGGTGGACGGCTATACACGCGTTACCATCAACACCGAGGACTACCGTGAAAAGCGTGAAGAAACCCTTATCCGTCTTGCAAGGCGCGTTGCGGCGCAGGTTAAATCAACGGGCAGGCCGAGAACCCTTGAAGCCATGAATCCCTATGAGCGCAGGATTCTGCATTCCGCTTTGCAGAACAACCCCTATGTTACCACCCACAGCGAGGGCGAAGAGCCGAATCGCAGGGTTGTTGTTGCGCCGAAGCGCGGCAGAAGACCGCAGCGGCCCCGCGACAAGGCATAAACACGGTAAACTTGTTTTGGCAGCATTGAAGGCATGAAAAAAATTAACACATGCAATGATAATATTTTCGCACTGTCCACCCCGGTGGGCGGTGCGATTGCTGTAATTCGGGCAAGCGGAAGCGGTGTTTTGCCCGTTCTCAGGGAGATTTTTTCGGGCAGAATCGAACATCGGCAGCTGAATTACGGCAAAATAACCGACAGAATTGAACCCGACGGCGGACAGGGCGAAGAACGGAAGGAAAACGATACGGGTGCCTTGGCCGTGCTTGACGAAGCTATGGCGGTTTATTTTCGTGCACCGCATTCCTACACTGGTGAAGATATGTTTGAACTTAATCTGCACGGCTCCTATTCCGTCGTTTCGGCTGTATCGCGCGCACTGACACGGCGGGGGATGCGGCTTGCGGAAGCGGGTGAATTCACAAAACGCGCCTTTTTGAACGGAAAGATGGATCTTGTTCAGGCGGATGCGGTGATGGATTTGATAAATGCAGAAACGCGGCGCGGAGCGAGTGCGGCGTTGGAGCAGCTCGAGGGCGGATTGAGCAGGAGAATCGGCGCAATTGAAGAAAAGCTGCTTGATTTTGCAAGCGAACTTGCGGCAGCAATGGATTACCCGGAGGAAATGGAGGATGAGGTGCTTTCGGCTGCGCCGGAGGTGCTGAATTCGGCAATTTCCCGCATAAGGGACTTGATTGACAACGGGAATTGCAATAAAATTATACGCGAGGGGGCAAAGCTTGCCATTCTCGGAAGGCCGAATGTCGGAAAATCCAGCCTCCTAAATGCACTGATGAATGCGGAACGTGCAATCGTTACAAACATTGCGGGCACAACACGCGATGTTTTGGAAGAGAAAATCGATTTGCTCGGTTTGCCTGTTCGCATTGCCGATACGGCGGGCATTCACGAAACCGGCGATGCGGTTGAAAAAATCGGAATTGAACGCGCTCTGCACGAAGCCGCTTCCGCAGAATGTGTGCTGCTGCTGTTTGACGGTTCGGCGGGCATAACGCAGGAGGATGAGAGACTCGTTCAAAAAGTTTTCGGCATGAATTGCCGAAATGTAATTTTCGTAATAAACAAATGTGATCTGTCGGATTGCGGGACGGCGGCTGAACAGCTGAAAAATATTGCGCCCGAAAATGTCAGGAGCATAAGCCGAATCAGCTGCCGCACGGGTTTCGGACTGGATGAGCTGAAACACCGAATTGCGGAGGCGGTCGGGCTTTCCGAGGGGCGTGCGATAGTGACGAATGAAAGGCATATCGAGTGCCTGAGTGCGGCTTGTGCGGAACTCTGTGAGGCGGCGGAACTCTTTTCCAAAGGCGGGAATGCGGCCGAAATGCTTCTTCCGCAGACCGAGCTTGTTGCGGAATCGGTCGGGAATGCGCTGCACTGCCTCGGCGAAATAAGCGGCAGAGAAGTTTCGGAGGAGCTTCTTGATCGCATTTTTAAACGGTTCTGTGTCGGAAAATAGCTGAACGGAAATGCAGGGCGCGGCGAAGGCTGAACCCTGTAAGTTAGGAGCTGAAATGGACGAAACGGCAGTCTATCTTTTTAATCACGGCGAAAATGCATATGCTTATCGCGCGTTGGGTGCGCACGAGCGGAACACCGGAGGCATCCGATATTGGGAATTCTCCGTTTTTGCACCGAATGCGGTTCGAATATCCGTTGTGGGCGATTTCAACAATTGGAAACAGGGCGCAAATCCGATGGAAAAATTCGGAGAAACGGGCTGTTGGAGCTGCCGTATTGCGGAGGCAGGAAAGGGCGACAGATACAAGTTTGCAATTACCGGCAGGGACGGGCAAACGGTGCTTAAATCCGACCCGTTCGCATTCCGTTCGGAACTTCGGCCGGGAACGGCAAGCGTGCTTCACGGCATTCCCCGGAATGTGTGGACCGACGGCGAATATCTTAAACTCCGTGCGCAGAGGAATCTTTTCACCGAACCGATAAACATATACGAGGTTCACGCCGGCTCGTGGAAACAGGGCATGAACTACTCTGAATTGGGACGCGAACTCGTCGATTACTGCGTAAGAATGGGTTATACGCATATTGAGCTTTTGCCGCTTGCCGAACACCCGCTGGATGACAGCTGGGGTTATCAGGTCACGGGCTATTATGCGGTCACGGCGCGTTACGGTACGCCCGAACAGCTTGCGGAGCTTGTGGATTATGCGCATAAATGCGGCATTGGGGTTATAATGGACTGGGTTCCGGCGCATTTCACAAAGGATGAGAGCGGATTGCGCAGATTTGACGGAGGAACATTGTTCGAACCCGCAGAACCGCTCCGCGCCGAGATGCCGCAATGGGGGACGCTGCTGTTTGATTACGGGCGAAGCGAGGTTGTGAGCTTCCTGATTTCGAACGCTTTGTATTGGCTGCGCGAATTCCATTTTGACGGTTTGAGGGTCGATGCTGTGAGCTGTATGCTCTACCATGATTTTTGCAGGGATGAATGGCTCCCGAACCGTTTCGGCGGCAGAGAAAACCTTGAAGCGACAGAGTTCATTAAAAAGCTGAACGCTGTCGTGCACAGAGAGTGTCCGAACACGCTTATGATTGCGGAGGAAAGTTCGGCTTTCCCGAAACTTACCGAACCGGTTGCGTTCGGAGGGTTGGGTTTCGATTTTAAATGGAACATGGGGTTCATGAACGATACTCTGAAGTATTTCAGTGCGGATGCGGCGGAAAAACGAACCATGCACGAAAAGCTGACTTTCCCGATGGTATATGCGTTTTCCGAAAAGCATGTGCTGCCGTTTTCGCATGATGAGGTTGTTCACGGCAAATTATCCCTGATAAACCGCATGAAGGGCAGTTACGAACAAAAGTTTGAACAGCTGCGGCTTCTTTTTGCATATCAGCTCGCGCATCCGGGCAAGAAACTCAATTTTATGGGGAATGAGTTCGGGCAGTTTATTGAGTGGGATTTTAAAAAGCCGTTGGACTGGTTTCTTTTGGACTATCCCGCTCATGCGGCAATGCAGGAATTTTCATGCGCACTGAATTGGTTTTACCGCAGCACGCCTGCACTGCATCGCGAGGATGAAGGCTGGCAGGGTTTCCGCTGGCTGAGCGCGGATGATTGCGAAAATTCCGTCATTGCATTTGCGCGGACCAACGGAAGCGATACTGTCGCTGCTGTTTTTAACTTTTTGCCGAGGGAGCATTCGGCATACAGGCTGAATATCGGCGCATTGGCCGCAGAGCTTGGAACAGCAAAGAGCAGTACGCACAGAATTGGGTTCGAATGCGTGTTTTCAACACATATGCGCGGCGCGGTGACTGTTCGGGTTAAAGGCGGAAAGACAGGGCGGAGACGAAAAAAAACCTTGGGTGAGGCCCGTCATACGGTGGATGAGCTGTACTGCGAAATTCCGCTTTACGGCTATGAGGGTGCATTTTACCGCTTAAAGCGTATCGATAAACCCGTTCTTGAAAAAAACAGGGGAAACGAATAGAAAAAACGTTTCCGAAAACAGGTTCCGCAAACGAAAAGACAGTTGAATAAACGGGGGGAACATATGCGCGGAGAAATTGACAACAGAACATTTTTCGCGGGAGCCGAAACACAGGTTCTTCCGTCCGAAAAGCGATTTCTGCTCGGCAGAGTCGCAATAATCGACCGTGTGGCCTGCCTTGACTGCGGGGACTGCGATTCGGCATGCAGCTTCGGCGCAATTGAACAGGGAAAAAACAATGCCGACGAAGCATTTGCGGGTCACAGGATTATTTACGAAAAATGCATAGGCTGCGGCGGCTGCCTGAGCTGCTGCGAAATGCGGGCAATTCGGCTTGCTGACGGGGCAAAAGGTGCGCTTGATGCGGAAATTACGGCGCGCCATGATGAAAATCCGCTGCCGGAACTCGGAAAACCCGTGGACGTGTTCAATGCTTTCGGCGAAAAAATCAGCGGAGGACGCGTTACCCAGGCTCTTGCGGGCTCAAACGCCGGGCGTGCGGCAACGATTCGGTTTCGACTCCCCCGCGAATTCCTGTCGGATGGATGCTTTGCCCATGCGGTGCGTGAAGGCTGAATGCCGAAAGCTTCGGAACGCCGAAAGAAAATGCGAGATACGGAATTAATGAATCGGAGGATGCAAATGATAATTGTTGGAATATGCGGCGGCAGCGGCAGCGGCAAATCAACTTTTGCTGAAAGAATACGGGACGGTTTAAACTGCTCGTGCGAAATCATGCGGCTTGATTGCTATTATTTTGACCAGGGCGGGAAGCCGTTTGAAGAACGTACAAAAGTGAACTACGATTCTCCAAAAATATTTGATTTCGATGAAATGCTTGCGGATATCCGCCTGCTGATTGACGGAAAACCCGTGACGCGGAAGGGTTACAACTATGTAGAACACAGACGGGACGACAGCGAAGAGTTGATGTATCCGCCGGAGGTGCTGATAATCGAAGGAATCCATGTTTTTTATGATGACAGAATATGTGATGTAATGAATTTGAAACTGTTCATAAAAGTGGACAGCGATATTTGCCTTCTGCGGCGTATCGCACGGGATATGAACGAGCGCGGGCGTTCTCTTGAAAGTATTTCGGAGCAGTACAAAGCAACGGTGAAGCCGATGCGTGAAAAATACATCGACAGGTATATCGACAAGGCGGATGTCGTTGTTATGCGCGGCGGAATGAACAGGCATTGAAAACGACGATATCCTATATTAAGTCCTGCGTGAAAGAGCAAAGGCTTGCCGAATCCGAAAAAAACAAAAGCGACGGAAACGATTCCGAATAAATCGGAACAACTGCGGATGAACAATCACAATGAAAGAATAATACCCGTAATTGTAAAAGGGGGGAAAGGTTTTGAGTAAACTGCGCGCACTTTGGAGAAACGGCAGAGGGATGCTTTTTGTAGTTCTCGTCGGCATTGCTTTTTATGAAATGCTTGAGCATTTTTCGTCGGTGAGAGCTGTAATTTCCCGAACAACATCGGTTTTGATGCCGATATTGTGCGGACTGATGGTTGCATACATAATCAATATTCCCGCAACGATACTTCAGGGAACTCTGTTCAAAAAGGCTCATGCTGCCGGCAAAAAATACGTTGTTCCGCTCACGGTTGTGCTGAGCTATCTTATCGTGTTCGGCATTCTCACCGCCGTGCTTGTTATTGTTATTCCGAAGGCGGCGGACAGCGTGAAAATCCTGTTTGACAATTTTGAAACATATTACAACAGTGCGGCAAAATGGGCGACCGAATTTTGGGAGGGATTGAATCTCAGCGACGAAGTTACGGCGCGTGCGGTTGAAATTTCAAACAAGATACTGGACAATGTGGAAGTGTTCACAACCAATCTTGCTCCGAAGCTTTTGGGTTACACTTTCAATGCGGTAAGCACGGTTGCGGACATTCTGCTTGCGCTTGCGTTCAGCATATACGCAATCCTTGATAAAAACCGCCTGCTTGCACATTCACGGCGGTTCGTAAGGAGCGTTTTCAATGAAAAGCATTCAAGCGGGATTCTTGAAGTTTTTTCGTATGCAAACCTGACTTTTCGCGGTTATTTTGCCGGACAGATAACAAGCTGCACGATAATCGGCATATTGTGCTATATCGGAATGCGGATCATGAACATGCCGTTTCCGGAGATGATAAGCGTGTTTATTGCTGTATTCGCAATGATTCCGATACTCGGCCCGTGGCTCAGCACGATTCCGAGTGCGTTCATAATCCTTATGACATCACCCGGAAAGCCTGAACTTGTGCTGTATTTTGTGATAATGATTATCATAATACAACAGATTGACAACAACCTTGTTTATCCCCGCGTGGTCGGCGATGCGGTTGGACTGTCAAGCGCATGGGTTCTCGGAGCGGTCATTCTGGGCAGCGGCTTGTTCGGCATTGCAGGCCTTATTTTTGCCGTTCCTGTCACGGCTGTGCTATATCGTCTGCTTGCGGACTGGACAAACGAACGCGCAAGGCAGCGGGGGGTTCCGATCATCGACACCGTGCCCGGCGTGAAATACGATCTGCGCGGGCATGTTCGCCGCAGCTTTAAAAAGAAAAAAAATAATGCTTCGTCCGGCTCCGGAAGGCTGAGAACCAAAGAGACAAAAACCGAAACGGGCGAAACGGCAGCTGCGGACAAAGCGGGCAGAATCGAAAAATCCGAAAACGAAAACAGTGATAATAAGTGAATAAAAAATTGCGAAAAGAGGGGTAAAAATGAAATCGCAATCACATCCTTTCAAGCATCTCCGCACGATTTTGCGGCATCGCCGTGCGGTGTTCCGCCATTGCGTTTTGGCAGGCATACCGTGGCAGGGAATCAAACATGACTTGTCAAAATTTTCGCCCTCGGAATTTATTCCGAGCGCAAGGCATTATGACGGGACACGCAGCCCGAACGAACTTGAACGCGCAGAATACGGCTGCTCGTTTGCGTGGATGCACCATAAGGGGCGCAACAAGCATCATTTTGAGTATTGGACGGATTACAGCCCGATAACAAAGCGCATGTCTCCGGTTAAAATGCCGCTTCGGTATGTTGTTGAAATGTTCTGTGACAGAGTGGGGGCGTGCAAAACCTATAAGGGGAAAGCGTACACTTCGAGCGACCCGTACGATTATTTTATGCGCGGGAACGCAAAAAACGCAATGCACCCGGAAACGGCGGCTTTGCTTGAAAAACTGCTTGTGATGCTTCGTGACGACGGAGAGAAAAAAGTTTTCCGCTACATTCGAAAGGAACTGATGAAGAAACGGGACTATTGAACGGCGAAAGCATGATTTTGAATATCTGTACACAATTTGCCGCAAAGAATTCGTAAAAATTAGCAATTTGGGGCTTGCGGTTCGGCGGGCATATGTGCTATTATTAAACCGACGGAAAGCAAAGCCGAAGGGCTGAGCTTCCCGGAAAATACAAGCTGCGGACTTCTGCCGCATTTCAGTCGAAATTCAGGAACATGCTTTCCGAATGCGCGGAACGCTGCGGCCCGAAAGAGTGAAAGGAAAAAACATGAAAAAATATTCCAAAATCGCAAGAATCGCCGCGTTCGCGCTGGCAGTCGTGATGCTGTTCGCCTTTGCGGGCTGCAGCGGCAAAAAGGATAACAACAACAAGAACAACGGCAGCGGCAACAACAACGGCGGCAGCGGCGAAAACAGAACCGCTCCCTCCAACACGCCCGTTCCTGCGCCTTCAACAAAAACTCCTCAGATGAACGATGATATGAAATCCCTTAACGAGCTCTTTGTCGGAATTCAGGCGGGAACGCCCCCGATCACCGGCATTACGGTTAAAACAAGCTATTCAAATCCCAACGGCAACCCTTTGGAGTTTGATGCTGCAAATATCCCTGCGGAGCAGCAGGAGCTTTACAACAAAATAATCGATTTCATTAAGGGCATTAAAATCAGTTTTTCGGCCTGCAATTGGGACAAGTTCCTGAACGTGATCGGTGCGGCACCGGAAAGAAAAACCAATGAAGCCGCATTGACAACGGCGATGGTCGAGAAGGGTTCGGACAGCGTTATCTACATCAAAACCGAAAGTCAGACCCTTGCATTGACTTTCATCAACGACGGTACGATTCTCCTTGCCGGATGCACCTTTGATGCGGGTGCGGCGGAAGGCAAAATCACTCCCTCCGCAACCCTTATCTGCGGCAGCTTCGACACGAATTATACAATGCAGCTGCGCAGCCTGTTCGGAGTGAAGTAAAACATCCGGGTTGAAGGCCGGCAGTCGGATAAAGTATATGAAAACCCGCTCCGCATGTTTCATGTGTTGGGAGCGGGTTCTTATATTAAAAATGACGTTTGACTGAAACACAACCCAAACCGGCACAGCCTGTTCGGAAATATTGAATGCGTGCATTGATAACGGGGTACTGTGCATTAAAAAGCAATGAAGGTAATATGAATTTTGAAATATCTTTTGACTTTATAGTTTTTGAAACCGAACGTCTGCTGCTGCGCGAATTCAACACCGATGACGTCGATGCGGTATATGCCTATGCGGGCGATGCGGAGAATACAATTTACATGGACTGGGGTCCCGCAAGCCGTGAGGAAGTTCGGAATTTTGTTCAATCCCGCCTTGCACAACAGATAACGGAACCGCGGCGCATTTTTGATTTTGCCGTTTGCATCAAGGCGACGGGCCGGCTTATCGGCAGTATGGGCTTGTTTTTTGGCGATGACGGGCAGCAGGCGGAACTCGGCTACACGATTAACAAAGCATTTTGGGGCAAGGGATATGCCTCCGAAGCAGCGAAGGGAATGCTTCAATTCGGCTTCATGAACCTTAATCTGCACCGCATAAGCGCAAGGTGCGACAGCATGAACATTGCCTCGGAACGAGTTATGCAGCGTCTCGGAATGCGATTCGAGGGCGAAGCGAAGTCCGCCGAATACGTGAGAGTACGCGCGCGGCGGCAGTGGCGCAGCGTAAAGCACTATGCAATGCTGCAAAAAGAGTTCCTGAATCGAATGATCGATGGGGAAGATGTTTGACTCGGCCGTGACTGAAAAACGCCCTGCATGTGTGCATTATGCGGCTATATTTTATATTTGACCGCAAAGGCTTTTTAATGCGTAAAAAAGCAGCTTGTTTTGACAAAAACATCCTAAATATATTTGCAACCGCGGCTGCAACAGGCTACAATGTAACCATGGAAAACGTGCGCACAGGGTCTTGTGGACGGCGAATGCGGGCGGTTTCGAATATATTTTTGCACAAAGGTGCGTTTCACGGGTTTCAAAACGGAGCGCTGCGGCAGCGGACACGGCGCAGAGAATTTCCGCAGAAACCGAATTTGATTTTTCCGCACGGATTTTCAAGGAGGATTATATTATGCAGACAGCAAACCGTATGCAGGGCGTTTCAGGCAGCGCGATCAGGGAGCTTTTCAAGCTTTTAGGCGATCCGAACATCATCTCTTTCGGCGGCGGCAATCCCGCGAAAGAGTGCTTCCCGAAGGAAGAGATCCGCACAATTACCGATGAGCTGCTCAGAGATAAATCCGACACTCTGCTTCAGTACGGTGCGACCGAAGGCTATCTGCCGCTGCGCCGCGCATATCTCGACAGCATTCTTCCCGACAGCGGGCTGCACGGCGAGCTTGACAATGTTCTTTCGCTGACCGGTTCGATGCAGGGGCTTGATCTTATTTGCAAAACCGTCATAAATCCCGGTGATGTTGTGCTTGTTGAAGAGCCGAGTTTTCTCGGTGCGCTGCAAACTTTCCATGTTGCGCAGGCGAAGCTTGTCACCGTTCCTCTTCATCCGGACGGAATTCACATCGATGAGCTTGAGGCGGTCGTTCGTGAACACAAGCCCGTGATGTTTTATACAATTCCCACCTTCCAGAACCCCACAAGCTGGGTTTCCGGCGTTGAAGTGCGCAGGCGCATTGCGGAGCTTGCTGCCGAGTTTGACATGCTCGTAATCGAGGATGACCCCTATGCCGCGCTCCGTTTTTCCGGTGAAAAGCTGCCCACAATCAAAAGCTTTGACACGAGCGATAATGTTATCGTTCTGACCAGTTTTTCAAAAACGATTTCCCCCGGTCTGCGCGTTGCGCTCTGCTTCGGCAACAAGGATCTCATCCGCAAAATGACGATAGCAAAACAGGGCAGCGATACTCACTCGCCGAACCTTAATCAGGCAATCGTTGCCGAATACATCAATCGCGGCTTTATGCCGAAACATATAGAGTATATATCGGGCGTTTATTCCCGCTCAGCCCGCATTATGACCGATGCGATGGCTGAGCATTTCCCCGAATGGGTTCACTTTGAGCAGCCCGTCGGCGGTCTGTTCATCTGGTGCACCCTTCCCGAGGGCTGGGATGCAAACGAAATCTTCAAGCGTGCGGTCGAGCGTAAAGTTGCGTTCGTTCCCGGTGCGCCTTTCTTCACAACCCCGGGCAAAGGTCAGAACACCTTCCGCCTGAACTTCTCCGCAGAGCCCGAGGAGCGCATTCGCGAGGGCATAAAGCGGTTGGGCGACCTTCTTAAGGAAATGGCGGAAGAACAGAAATAAAATTTGGTTCAAACCCCACCAAATCCACCGAAAGGATAATTTATATAAAATGGAGAACAACGAAATTGCCGCAAACGGCATTGTTTCCGAAAATACGGATAATACGGAGAACAAATGCGCCGAAAAAACAAACGGGGTTGCAGGCCCCGGGCGCAATGCATACGACGTTCTGAACGAGCGCGGATTCCTTAAACAGTGCTCACACCCGGAGGAGCTTCGCGAACTTCTCGGCAAAGAAAAGCTGACGTTTTACATCGGCTTTGATCCCACGGCGGAAAGTCTCACCGTCGGTCACTATGTTGCAATGTGCGTTATGGCGCATATGCAGAAATGCGGGCATCATCCCATCGTGCTTCTCGGCGGAGGCACGGCAATGATTGCCGATCCGTCCGGAAAGACGGAGCTGCGCAAACTGCTCAGCGTTGAAGAGCTTGACAACAATGTTGCCGGCATCAAAAAACAAATGGAGCGGTTGGTTCGCTTCGACGGAGAAAACGGTGCTGTTATCGTGAACAATGCGGACTGGCTCCGAAACCTCAACTTCATGGATTTCATGCGCGATATCGCCGTGCATTTCTCCGTGAACGAAATGCTTCGTGCGGAATGCTACAAACAGCGTTTCGAGCGCGGGCTGACCTTCTTCGAATTCAGCTACATGCTTATGCAGAGCTATGACTTCCTCTGCCTGAACCGCAAATACGGCTGTGAGCTTGAAATGGGCGGCGACGATCAGTGGAGCAATATCCTCGGCGGTGCGGATCTTATCCGCCGCAAGGAACGCAAGCGCGCATATGCTCTTACGACCCGCCTTTTGACTACGGCGGACGGCAAGAAGATGGGCAAAACCGAAAAGGGTGCCGTATGGCTTTCCAAAGAGCGCACAAGTGTGTATGATTTTTACCAGTACTTCCGCAATGTTAACGATGCGGATGTTAAAACCTGTCTGAGTCTGCTGACCTTCCTGCCGATGGACGAAATCGAAGCGCTTTGCGCGGAAGGTGCAAATATCAACGAGGCAAAGCGCGTGCTTGCTTACACCGTAACAAGCCAGGTGCACGGCGAGGACGAAGCCAAAAGAGCCGAGGAAGCTGCGCTTGCGCTGTTCGGCGGCAAGGGCGACCTTACCCATATGCCCACCGTTGCGCTCTCCGATGCGGACATTGAAGAAAGCGGAATGAGCATCACGCGTCTGCTTGTGCTTGCAGGCATTGAAAAATCCAACTCTGCCGCAATAAGATCCGTTCGCGAGGGCGGCATCAGTGTTAACGACCGAAAGGTAACGGACACAAAGGCGGTTTTGGACAGTGCCGAGCTTGCGGACGGAATCATCCTTAAAAAAGGCAAAAAAACTTTTGTAAGGCTGATTCACAAGGACTGATTCGGCGGATTTTCAACGCCTCTGTCGGGCGCTGCACCGTAACTGATTTATAAAAATAAGCATTCTTTCAGCGGAGTGCGCTTTGATGTTGACTGCGCACTCCGCAAAAGCAACATGATATGGCATTGAAAGCATTCAAAACCCCTGCTGCGGCATCCGAAACGGAGTTTGTTGTTAACAAATCGCGTTTCATCGGAAGAGCTTTTCCGGTTGAAACCGAGGCGGAGGCACTTGAGATCCTTGAACGGATACGCCAAAAGCATTATGATGCAACGCATAACTGCTGGGCGTATAACCTGCGCGGAGCTTCGCCGCTGCGCCGTTTTTCGGACGACGGCGAGCCGGGCGGAACCGCCGGAATGCCGATTATGGACACGCTTATCCGAAGCGAAACCGAAAACGCGCTCATCATTGTGACGCGCTATTTCGGAGGAATCCTTCTCGGCAGCGGCGGACTTGTGCGCGCATACAGCCGATCCGCTGCGGATGCGCTTTCAGCCGCCGGCAGCGTTACAATGACCCCCTGCGCCGAAATAGAGTTCGTAACGGATTATACGCGTTTCGGCGGGATAGAGGGGTTTGTCCGCAAAAATTCAACCGTCAGGAATATTGAATTTCTTGAAAACATAAAATTCAACTGCCTTGTTGAAACAAAAAAAGCGGATGCGTTCATTGCGGATATCATCGAACGGACGGACGGTCGTTCCGCTCCGCGCATGCTCGGTGAGGAGTACCTGCCCCTTGCCGAAAAGTGATGCACTGAGCGCGTCAAAACAAGATTCCAAACGGCGCATTTTTCGCAAGGCTTGCGCGGCGCCGCATGAAATAAAACATCATTAAATTCTCTTTTTAAAACAGGAGGAACAAAAATGGATATCAAGATCACAAAAGCAACCGAGCTTAAAACAAAACCCACCCTTGAGGAAGAAGCTTCCCTCGGGTTCGGCAAACGTTTCACCGACCATATGTTCATGATGAACTATGACAACGGCGAATGGCATGATGCACGCATCGTTCCCTATCAGAGACTTTCTCTCGATCCTTCCTGCTCCGTTCTTCACTATGCACAGGAGATTTTCGAAGGCCTTAAGGCATATCGTGCCGACGACGGCAGAATCCTGATGTTCCGTGCAAAGGACAATGCTCAGCGTCTTAACAATTCCGCAAGGCGTCTCTGCATGCCCGAAATCGACATCGATTTCAACTATGAGGCAATGCGTCAGCTCGTTCAGGTTGAACGTGATTGGGTACCCCACAGCGCGGGCACAAGCCTCTATCTGCGTCCCACGATGATCGCGGTTGACGAAGCTCTCGGTGTACATGCTGCACACAGCTACCTCTACTACATCATCTGCTCTCCCAGCGGTGCATACTACAAGGCAGGCCTTGCACCCATCCGCATCCGCGTTGAAGACAAATACGTTCGCGCAGTCCGCGGCGGTACCGGCTCTGCAAAGACCGGCGGCAACTATGCCTGCTCCATCCTTGCAGGTGCAGAGGCCGAAAAGGAAGGCTACAGCCAGGTTCTGTGGCTGGACGGCGAGCATCTCAAGTACGTTCAGGAAGTCGGCGCAATGAACATGATGTTCCTTATTGACGGCAAACTTGTCACTGCTCCCCTGCATGACACCATCCTGCCCGGCATCACCCGCCGCAGCGTCATGACTCTTGCCCGCGAAATGGGCATCGAAGTTGAAGAGCGTCCCATTTCCGTTGATGAGCTTATCGCAGCGGGCGAAAACGGCAAGCTGACCGAAGCATTCGGCACCGGCACCGCGGCAGTCGTCTCCCCCGTCGGAGAACTTGCATATCGCGACAAGCATATCATGATCGGCGACAAGTCCGTAAACAACGGCATCGGCGAACTGACCATGAAGCTTTACAACACTCTCACCGGTTTGCAGTGGGGCAGGATTGAAGACACCCACGGCTGGGTAACGGATATCGATAAGAAATAATTCCGCAGCGAGGGCGTTTCAGCTTAAAGCTCAACAAATTTAGTATCGAAACAGCAATACGGCCGTCGGCTTGCCCGGCGGTCGTGTTCTTTGAGGTTTGGGTTTTGCATCAGAATGCGCAGGAATAAAAAACCTGCACCGCGTGATGAACGCAGTGCAGGTTCGCAATGTCGGCTGCCGACACGATACTCAGTCGATGCCGAGTGTGAAGAACAGCGCAAGCTCCGATTGCGCCGCATACTCCGTGCGGCATTGCTCCCAATTTAAATATACTTTAAAAAACGTGCATTTTTGCCTTGTTTTAACCTATAATGCAAGCTATAATAAGACTTGGACATTAAACCTTCGTTCTGTCCGCATTTTTTGCGTGTTTAAATGCAGGGCTGCATTTTGCGTGCGGCGGCGGTTCGCAGGGCTAATAAATTCTCAAGGAGGATAAAATCTCTATGGCAAAGACCGTCACTATCGATGGCAATACCGCTGCGGCGCATGTCGCATACGCATTTTCCGATGTTGCGGCTATTTACCCCATCACTCCGTCCTCTCCCATGGCAGAAGTTGCCGATGAATGGGGCGCACAGGGCAGGAAGAATCTTTTCGGTCAAAAGGTCCGCATTGCGGAAATGCAGTCCGAGGGCGGCGCAGCAGGCGCAGTTCACGGTTCCCTTGCGGCAGGCGCACTGACAACCACATTCACCGCTTCTCAGGGTCTTCTTCTGATGATCCCCAACATGTACAAAATCTCCGGCGAAATGCTTCCCGGCGTTTTCCATGTTACGGCACGCGCACTCGCAGCTCATTCGCTTTCCATTTTCGGCGATCACAGTGACGTTATGGGCGCACGTCAGACGGGTTTTGCAATGCTCGCTTCCGCTTCCGTACAGGAAGTTATGGATCTTGCACTCGTGACCCATCTTTCCGCAATCAAGGCGAGCCTGCCGTTCGTTCATTTCTTCGACGGCTTCCGCACCTCTCATGAGATTCAGAAGATCGAACAAATCGAATACGAGGATATGGCAAAGCTGCTCGATTACGATGCCGTTAAGCGTTTCCGTGAGCGTGCACTCAACCCCGAGCATCCCCATCAGTCCGGTACCGCGCAGAATCCCGACATCTATTTCCAGGGTCGCGAAGCTGCAAACATCCACTATGCAAAGGTTCCCGAGATCGTTGAATACTACATGGAAAAAGTCGGCGATCTGACCGGCAGGAGATACCACCTGTTCGATTACGTCGGCGCACCCGATGCAGAGCGCGTTCTCGTTATCATGGGCAGCGGCGCGGATGTTGCGGAAGAAGCTATCAACTACCTCAACGCAAAGGGCGAGAAGCTCGGCCTTATCAAGGTCCGCCTGTATCGTCCCTTCGCAGCGGACAAGTTCCTTGCGGCTATCCCCGCAACCTGCAAGAAGATCGCTGTTCTTGACAGAACCAAGGAACCCGGTTCCCTCGGCGAACCTCTCTACCTCGACATCGTTGACGCGATTGCGGAGGCAGGGCTTGACATCAAGTGCTACGGCGGCAGATACGGCCTCGGCAGCAAGGAATTCACCCCCACCATGGTCAAGCAGGTTTACGACAACCTTAAGCTCGACGAACCCAAGAACCATTTCACCGTCGGCATCATCGACGATGTTATGAATACTTCCCTCCCCGAGGGCGACTTTGTGAACGCCGCTCCCGAGGGCACGATCTGCTGCAAGTTCTTCGGCCTCGGTTCCGACGGTACCGTCGGTGCAAACAAGAACAGCATCAAGATCATCGGCGACCACACCAACATGTTCGCACAGGGCTACTTTGCATACGACTCCAAGAAGTCCGGCGGTCTGACCATCAGCCACCTGCGCTTCGGCAAGACCCCCATCCAGAGTCCCTACCTTATCGACAGTGCGGACTTTGTTGCATGCCATAACGCAAGCTACGTCACCCGTTACGATGTTCTTGAAGGCATCAAGGACGGCGGCGTATTCCTGCTCAACTCCCCGTGGACCGTTGAGGATATGGAACGCGAACTCCCCGCTTCAATGAAGCAGACCATTGCAAAGAAGCATATTCGTTTCTACAACATGGATGCTGTTAAGCTCGCCCGCGAAGTCGGCATGGGCAACCGCATCAACACCATCATGCAGAGCGCATTCTTCAAGCTTGCCGAAATCATCCCCGCAGACGAGGCAATCGATTACATGAAGGCAGCTGCAAAGAAGAGCTACGCAAAGAAGGGTGAGGACGTTGTTCAGAAGAACTATGCCGCAATCGACATCGGCGTTACCGGCATCACCGAAATCAACTACCCCGAAGCATGGGCAACCGCAACAAGCGGCGCAACCGCAATGCATGTCAGCGACGATCCGTATTTCGTTGATTTCATCAAGCCCATCCTTGCTCAGCAGGGCGACAAGCTGCCCGTCAGCAAGCTCGCTGCCGACGGCTATGTTCCCACCGGCACCACCAAGTACGAAAAGCGCGGCATCGCAGTTGAAGTTCCCATGTGGATTCCCGAAAACTGCATCCAGTGCAACCAGTGTGCTCTTGTATGTCCGCATGCAAGCATCCGTCCCTTCGTTATGACCGAAGAGACCGAAGCACCCGAAACCTTCGTTGCCAAGAAGGCGAACGGCGTCGGCGACGGCAAGCTCTTCCGAATTCAGGTCAGCCCCTATGACTGCACCGGCTGCGGCAGCTGCGTCAATGTTTGCCCCGCAAAGACAAAGGCTCTCAAGATGGCTCCTCTTGCAGAAGTCGAAAAAGTTGAAAACGATAACTGGAACTTCGCAATGGATCTGCCCACCCTCGACCTGCCCGTCAACAAGGCAACCGTCAAGGGCAGCCAGTTCCTCCAGCCCATGTTCGAATTCTCCGGCGCATGCGCAGGCTGCGGCGAGACTCCCTATGTAAAGCTTGTTACCCAGCTCTTCGGCGACAGGATGATCGTTGCAAACGCAACCGGCTGTTCCTCCATTTACGGCGGTTCCGCTCCCACCTGCCCCTACACCGTAAACAAGCAGGGTCACGGCCCCGCATGGGCAAACTCCCTCTTTGAAGATAATGCAGAGTTCGGCTTCGGTATGAACCTTGCAACCACCCACCGCCGCGAGAGGCTTGCGGATCTCATCAGGCAGCTTGCTGAAGGCTGCGGCGATGAAGTCAAGGCAATCTGCAATGCATGGCTTGAAAACAAGGACGATGCAGAGGGCAGCCGCAAGGCAGCTCCCGCTGTTGTCAAGATGGCTGAAGAATGCATGAACTGCGGTTGTGAGTGCGACGAGATCTGCAAGGAGATCTATGACCTCCGCGACCTGCTCGTTAAGAAGAGCCAGTGGATCTTCGGCGGCGACGGCTGGGCATACGATATCGGTTACGGCGGACTCGATCACGTTCTTGCAATGGATGAAGACGTCAACGTTCTCGTTATGGACACCGAAGTTTACTCCAACACCGGCGGACAGTCCTCCAAGGCAACTCCGACCGGCTCCGTTGCAAAGTTTGCCGCTGCAGGTAAGCGCACCAAGAAGAAAGATCTCGGCATGATGGCAATGAGCTACGGCTACGTTTACGTTGCAAAGGTCTGCATGGGCGCAAACCCCAATCAGCTGCTCAAGGCAATGGTTGAAGCGGAAGCTTACAAGGGCCCGTCCCTCATTATTGCTTACGCACCCTGCATCAACCACGGCATCAAGGCAGGCATGAGCAAGGTTCAGGACGAAGCGAAGAGGGCTGTTGAGGCCGGCTATTGGCCCCTGTACAGGTATAACCCCGACCTCGCAGCACAGGGCAAGAATCCCTTCACCCTTGACAGCAAGCCCGCAACCGGCGACTACAAGGAATTCATCCTCGGCGAAAACCGCTATGCGGCTCTCAAGCAGCAGTTCCCCGAAGAGGCAGCAACGCTGTTTGCACGCGCAGAGCAGGAAGCAAAGGATAAGTACGACTACTATAAGAAACTCAACGACATGGAATAATCGCAGCCAAATGCGATTGACAAAGGCGGGATGATTCTGCCCGGCATAATTGCATAGCGGCAAAAGATGCCCGCCGCCGGCAGTTGAGTTCAAAACAATAAGAACGAGCTTCCTCCGCACCCCCCGAATGCTGAAGGGGAATCATGAAACGGAAACGAATCATGAGTGCGGGGGAGCTTTTTTTCAATTGGACGGAGCAGGAATTCAAAAGACAAACGGATATTGATTGGAAGCGGACGGATCAAAAAACAGCTTTTCGAAACAAAAGTCGAAAAGCTGCCGCTAATGCGAATGATTTGTAATTGAAGAATATCAGCCGTTCATGATTTTTTCTGTTAAATCGTCAACAGTCTTTTTGAGTTTTGCATCGGTCTCGATGCTTTTTTCGATTTGTTCACAGGCATACATAACGGTTGAGTAATGACGCCCGCCGTAGAACGCACCGATTTCGGGGAAAGACGATTCGGTGAGAATCCTTGTAAGATACATTGCGATCTGCCGCGGATAAGCAATGCGGCGTTCGCGCCGACCGGCTTCCATCTCGGCAGGACTTACCGAATAAAAATCGCAGACAACGCGGCGGATAAGTTCCGGCGTTACGGTGCGCTGCTTGCTGCCGGAAACGTAATCCTTAAGGACGTTTTCGGCAAGAGAAGCGGTAATGGGCTTGTTGATGAATTTTGCATAAGCAAGCACGCGGTTCAGACTGCCTTCAAGGTCGCGGATGTTGGAATAAACCCGTTCCGCAACAAGGCCGAGAACTTCATCGCTGACGTCAAGATTTTCCTGAGTTACCTTGCGGCGAAGGATTGCAAGCCGTGTTTCAAAATCCGGGGGCTGAATATCGGTGATAAGTCCCCAGCCGAAGCGCGTCCTCAAACGTTCTTCAAGGATGGGAATATCCTTGGGCGGTTTGTCGGAGGTTATGATGATCTGCTTGTCCGCATCGCGAAGGTCATTGAATACGTTGAAAAATTCCATTTCGGTTGCGTCTTTACCTGCGATGAACTGAATATCATCGATAAGAAGCACATCAAGATAGCGGTATTTCTCGCGAAGGCTCGTGCGTTCCTTGCGTGCAATGGACTGAACAACATCGTTGGTGAAATTCTCACTTGAAATGTAAAGAATTTTGTAATCCGGATGTTCGCCGTGAATAAAGTGCCCGATTGCGTGCATAAGATGCGTTTTCCCAAGCCCCACGCCGCCGTAGATATAGAGCGGGTTATAAGCCTTTGAAGGGTTTTCCGCAACGGCAAGCGCAGCCGCATAGGAGAAACGGTTGGATTCACCGGTCACAAAAGTGTCAAAGGTGTATTTGGGAATCAAGGTTGGGCAATCGTTGCGGACCGTTACGGGCTTTACAAAATCGGGAGAAGCCTCGGCAACATCGTCATCGAGGGGCGTTTCGCGGGTCGTGAAGCGCACATGCAGCTCGCAGCCGCAGGATTCACGGATGCTTTTTTCAACCATGGGCGTGTAGAACCGCTCAAGAGTGCTTCGATAAAGCTCATCCTCCGTTTGGAGAACAAGCGTTGTGTCTCCCTCGATCCTGAGGGGAACCAGCGTCGCTATCCAGGTGTTGTAACTCGCGTCCGTCATTTCGCTCTTAAGCGCGGCAAGAGCCTTTGACCATATAACAGATGCCGATAACAAAGATTGCCTCCCAACCGTTGCGAAAACACCGGAGCATCGTCAAAACAGTGCCCGGGTGCTTTTGCACAATGAATATTACCCGTATTTAAGCCTGATACCGATCATCGCCTGCTTGGTTTCGGCATTTCGACGCGGAACGCATTAATGCGGAACGCAGTACGCACGGTGCAGCAAAAGCATTAATACAAAGCGTGACAAATGAAGCATTGCTTTCATAGGGTGGATTAATATAATAACAAATTTGCAGAGATTTCGCAAGGCTTCATTGTGGATAATTTTTTCCGATTTGTACCGTTTTTTTTAAAAAAGCACCAGATATTGTGGAAAAAACGAGCATTATATTAGATATACTTAAAAAAAGAGAATAATATTCGAAATTTGCGGTAAAAAACGAGTTTGGGCAGGCATTTCCCGGGAAATATCTTTCGGATTCCGTGTGCCGCCGCGGTGCCGTGCGGTTAGATGCGTCTTGAAACAGCCTGTTCACAAAATGTTTACAAAAAATTTAATTTCGGTACTTTCCAATAAGCTGCAATTGGTGTATAATAACTCCAAATCCGGTAAATTTCACAGATTCCTCCAATCGGCGCGTTGATGCCTGCAATCAGCATGGTGATTTCTGTAATCAGCATGACGCCGTGAGCGGAACAAAAATCGGAAAGGATGAAAAAATGGAAAGAAAAACAAATAAAAAAAGCAGCGCGCTGCCTGTCATTATCCTGCTTGCGGTCATCATTGCGGCGGGAGTGGCTGCGTTCTTTTTGCTGAGAGGCGAAAAGTTCCTCGGCGGAAGGAAGGATATTACGATTACCGAAGCGGTAACGACAAACACGAACGGAATTACCGATCCGGAGCTTGGAAATCCGGATTGGATTGAGCTGTGCAATCCGACGGATGCGGCAATGGATATTTCAAACTATGCCCTCGGAGTCGGCAATGAGGAGGGCGGAAGGTTCATCTTCCCTTCAGGCACAACGATCGCGGGCAAAGGCTATCTGCTTGTTTACTTTAAGGATCGCGGAGTTTCAACAACAGGAAAACTTGTTGCGGGCGGCGATCTTGCGGCGGCGGGAGAGACAGTGACGCTTTACAACACTGCGGGAGAGGTTGTCCATAAGGTTGATATTCCCGAACTTCCGGCTAATATTTCTTATGCCATGGATTCCGCGGGTCATTTCGGCTACGCAAAAGTTCCGACACCCGGAGCGGAAAACAGCACTGCAATTTCCAAAACACTTGACGGAGCGCAAAACATCGAAGCTCCGAAATCACTCATCGTAAATGAAGTTCTGCGCGGCGAGAACGGCTTTGTTGAGGTTCGCAACAATTCCTCAAAGACGATTCAGCTTCATGACTTCTACCTTTCCGACAATGCGGACAAGGTCAACAAGTGGCGGTTCCCGCAGCAGACGCTTGAACCCGGTGCGCTTGCGGCTGTGAATCTTTGCGGTTCCGCGTATGCAGGCTCTGCAACGGCGGACGGTGAAGAGGGAAAACTGCTCTTCAATGCCAACTTCAAGCTTAACACCGAGGAAAACACCGTTTATATTGCGGGTTCCGGCGGGAATATAATCGATACATTCACCTTTGATATGAATATGCCCGGCGCGGTTGCGGCAGTCCGCACGGCAAAGGGCGTTGAATACACAGGCACGGCAACAAAATGTGCCGAAAACAGTGATTCCACATTTGCCGAGATCACATGGACGGATATGGATTCAAGCGACGTGCTGAGAATCAACGAATTCCTGCCGAAAAACAAATTCGATATTACAGACGGCGACGGTGACCGCAGCGAGTGGGTTGAGCTTTACAACAGCGGAAGCGAGCCTGTTTCGCTCCTCGGCTACTATCTTTCGGACAACAGCGCAGAGCGCGACAAGTGGGCATTGCCCGATATCACTCTCGGCGGCGGTGAGTATTTGATCGTTTTCCTTTCCGGCAAGGACAGGACGGACGGAGAAATGCACGCCTCGTTCAGCATTTCCGACACTGATGAAGGCATATTCCTTTCAAACTACAACGGAATGCGTTCCGACAGCCTGCTGCTTCCTTCCGAATTGAGCGCGAATGTTTCAATCGGCAGAGGCGAAAACGGCGAGGTTCTGTATTATGCACGTCCGACGCCTGCGGCAGCAAACACGGCGGCAGGTTTTGCGGAACCCATGGGAGTGGGGGGGTTCAACCCCTCCTCCGTTTATATCAACGAAGTTTGCGCGGTAACAACGCCGCGCAGCGGGGAGATGGACTGGGTCGAATTCTATAACGGCGGCGATGAAAGCGTAACGCTCACAGGCTGGCATATCAGCGACAGCAAGCGTGAACTGCAAAAGTTTGAGCTTTCGTTCATTACGGTTCCCGCAAAGGGTTATGCGGTGCTCAGCTGTTCCGGCAGCATTTCCGATGCCGCACCGACGGTTGCACCGTTCAGCGTATCGGGCAGCGGCGACGGGCTGATTTTGACATCTGCCGACGGAACTGTCATAGACTATTTTGAAACGGGTGCAACCCGACTGGGCGTTACAAGCGGCAGGCAGACCGGCGGCGGGAGCGGTGACCGCGTTTTTTTTACGCAGGCGACCAAGGGCAGCGCAAACCCCGATGTTTGCTACCTTTCCTATGCGGCGAACGCCGTTTTTTCAAATACCGAACTTTATCACAGCGAGCCTTTTTCGCTTGAGATAAAAACGCAGAATGCAGACGGTGTGATAAGGTACACCACCGACGGTAGCAAGCCGACCGAGCAGAGCACGGAGTATACAGGTGCAATAACGATTTCTTCAAATACGGTTATTCGCGCTGCAACCTTTGTTTCGGGCATGATGCCGAGTGATGTTGCAACTGCAACTTATCTTTTTGAAACGCCGCACAGCGTGCCGGTTGTGACGCTTGCAATGAACCAAAAAGATTTTGACGATGTTTATGCTGTCAGCAGTCCGTTCGTTCCGGTTGTTGAACGGGAGGGGCATATACAGTATTTTGAAAAAGACGGAAGCCTCGGAGTTGAAACCTCCGCCGGCATTCGCGTTTCCGGAGCGTCAACCCGGCGTTATCCGCAAAAGTCCCTTGCGCTCATGTTTCGCTCCGGCTACGGAAGAAAGACCGTTACCTATCCTTTCTTCGGAAACGATTATATCAAGACTTTCGGTTCGCTCGTGCTTCGCAATGCGGGTCAGGACTGCCTGAATACCCGCATTCGCGATTCTTTCACAAGCACCGCCGTTCTCGATATGAACATCGATTCGTCCGCGGCAACTTTCTGCGCGGTTTATATCAACGGCCGTTACTGGGGGTTGTATGACCTTAAGGAGAACATGAACAAGGATTACCTTGCTGCGCATTACGGCGTTGATGAGGACACTGTAAACATTATAAAGCGCAACACCGTTGAGCTTGCGGGCAGCAATGCGGATTTTCTCCGCGTCAGAAGCTACGTTGTTCAACAGAATGCAAGCGGCGCAAACGTTGTTGTACCTTTGACGGCGGAACGGTATGCGGAATTTACAAAATGGGTGGATGCCGAGTCCATTGCGGATTATCTGATTGCAAGGGAATACTTCCCCGATGCGGATATGTTCAACCAGAAGTATTGGCGCACAACGGACTATAAGGTGCGCTGGCGTGCGATATTCTATGATTCCGATTTCGCTCTCAGTTCCGAGCGCGGCGATGTTCTCGGCCATTACTTCAATGTTGTCGGTGTTCCGAGTGCGGACGGTTCATTGAGCCAAATGGATCTTTACTGCGGACTGCGTTCCAACGAAGAATGGAGCGACTACTTCATAACGCGTTATATATATGTTACGAAGTACTATTTGAACAACGACAGACTGCTGCCGCTTTTTGATTCCATGGTGGACACGATTCAACCTGAAATGGACAGGCAAATTGCCCGCTGGGGACGCCCCGAATCCCGCAGCCATTGGGAAAACGAAATTTCAAAACTGCGCAGTATGCTTGTTGCCCGCCCGCAGTACGCAAAGCAGTGCCTGCAATACAATTTTAAGTTGTCCGAGGCACAATATGCGGAATATGAGGCAAAGGCGGATGAAATGTTCAATCAGAACGGCGGAGTTTTTAAGTAAGCTCATGCGCAGCGAAATGCAGACTGCATATTTTCACGGATTTGGTTCCGCATGAGTTTTTGATGACGGGATTCATGCGGAACACACAGAAAAAAATATAGATTTTAATTTTTGCATCGAAAAGGTTTTAGCAAAAAAGAGAGGGCAATATGAAGATTATCATTGTCGGCGGAGGCAAAGTCGGGCACCAAATCGGAAAAAAACTGACAAATGAAAAGCACGATGTTGTTATAATTGATGACGATCCGGATGTGCTTGCACGCATATCCGACGAAATGGATGTTTTTTGCGTTGAAGGCAACGGTGCGGATTATAAGGTTCAGAGCGAAGCAGGTGCGGGGTCGGCCGATATTTTGATTGCAGCAACGGCGCATGACGAAATCAACATGCTTTGCTGCCTTATTGCACATAAACTGGGCGCAAAGCACACGATCGCCCGCGTTCGCGACCCGGAATACACCGTTCAGCTTGACTTTTTAAAGGACGAATTGGGGCTTTCAATGGCGATTAACCCGGAGCTTGCCGCAGCGGATGAAATTGCAAGGCTTTTGCGTATTCCGAGTGCACTCAATGTTGAGCTTTTTGCACGCGGGCGCGTGGAGCTTGTCGAGTTCCGCATCGGTGAGGGAAATCCGCTTATCGGCCTCTCGCTCATGCAGATTTATAAAAAATACCAGATAAAAATTCTTATTTGCGCCGTTCAGCGCGGAACCGAGGTAATTATTCCGAACGGCGAATTCGAGCTTGAGCAGGGCGACAGGCTGCATATCACGGCGTCTCATGAGGAGATGGCGCGGTTTTTCCGCACTGTTTATCCCGATAAAAAGCGTAAAGTGAAAACGGTTATGGTCTGCGGCGGAAGCAGGATTGCATACTACCTTTCGCTTGCTCTGTCGAAAGTCGGCGTGCAGGTGAAAATAATCGAAAGCAATCCGCGGCGCGCTGAACAGCTCAGCGAGGATTTGGACAGTGCGTTGATAATCTGCGGCGATTCGACCGACCACGATCTTTTGATTCAGGAGGGCATAAACAGCGTTGATGCTTTTGTATCGCTCACAGGTATGGACGAGAACAACATCATAAGCGGACTTTTTGCAAAGTGGCAGGGCGCAGGACGCGTCATTGCAAAGGTGAACAACGAAGGACTTTGCAGCATCGTTCCGGAAAACGAGCTCGATTGCATAATTTCGCCCAAAACGATAACGGCGAACCAGATTTTGACGTTCGTCCGTGCAATGGACTGCAGCCCCGAGGGCAGCAATGTGGAAACCGTTCATCAAATGGTGGGCGGCAAGATCGAGGCGATTGAGTTTTCCGCAAAGGGCAATCATCCGATGTACGGGCGGCCGCTCAAGGAACTGAAGCGCAGCCTTCACAAGGATTTGCTCATTGCCTGCATTGTCCGCGGCGAAAAAACAATAATCCCGGGCGGCGATGACTGCATAAAAGCAGGGGATCGGGTAATTGTTGTTACAAAGCATATACTGTTTAACGATCTGACGGATGTATTGACGGGGAACCTTCAGTAAAAAGACGGAGATTCTTTGCAGCGTGACTGACCGGTTTACGGAAATAAGCGTGCTTACAACGTGGGGTAATTAAAATGAATTTTCGCCTTGTTTTAAATATGCTCGGCAAGATTTTGCTGATAATGGCGGCACTGATGCTCCTGCCTGCCGTGGTTTCGGTATGCAGCGGCGGCACGGATCTTTTGGCAATTCTTGCTTCCGCAGCAATAACGGCGGCTGTCGGCGGCGGTATGCTGCTTTTGAAACCAAAGGACACGACCTTTTTTGCAAAGGAGGGCTTCGTTGTTGTTGCGCTTGCATGGGTAGTGATGTCCCTGCTCGGCGCACTGCCGTTCATGTTCGGCGGGGTTTTTACAAATTACATGGATGCAGTTTTTGAAACGGCCTCCGGTTTCACAACAACGGGTGCAACCGTGCTTTCGGGCGGCATATCCGCAATCCCGCACGGCATAGGCTTTTGGCGGTGCTTCATCATATTCATCGGTGGTATGGGTGTTCTTGTTTTTGTAATGGCTGTTTTGCCGCTTTCAAAGGAACGCTCAATGTACCTGATGCGCGCGGAAGTTCCCGGGCCGAGCGTCGGCAAACTGGTTGCAAAGGCAAAGGACACCGCGCTCATTCTGTATTCAATTTATTTCGCGTTAATGGTGCTGATGGCTGTGATGCTTCTGTTCGGGGGAATGAACGTTTATGAGGCATTCACAACTGCGCTTTCAACTGCGGGCACGGGCGGCTTCATGGTTTATGACGCCGGTTTCATCGGGCTTTCGCCGTACCTTCAAACGGTCACGACCGTGTTCATGCTGCTGTTTGCTGTCAACTTCAACCTTTATTATTATATTTTAATGCGCAGAATCGGCGACGTGACACATAATGAGGAGCTGCGCTGGTTCCTCGGCATATTCTTTGCCGCCGTGCTGACGATGACGGTTGCAAACATCGGGCAATTCGGTTCGTTCGGAGAATCACTGCACCATACGGCGTTCAATGCCGCTTCGGTGTACAGCACAACGGGCTTCGCCAGTATTGATTTCGACAAATGGCCGACAATTTCAAAATGCATAATGCTGCTGTTGATGGTTTGCGGCGGCTGCACGGGCTCAACGGCCGGCGGAATCAAGACTTCCCGCGTTGCAATTTTGGTTAAAAACGCGTTCAATGAGCTTCGCCGCTTTGCTCACCCGAAATATGTCCGTTCGCTGAAACTGGACGGAAAAGTTGTTTCGGAGCCTGTCATTCGTTCGGTCACGGTTTATTTTTCGGTTATAATCGGAATAATTATCGTTTCCATAATACTTGTTTCGGCAAACGGTTTTGATTTTGAATCCTCATTATCGGCGGTTTTTGCCTGCATTTTCAATATCGGACCCGGATTCCACGCATTCGGACCGACGGCGAGTTTTACTCCGCTCAGCAATTTTTCAAAGTTGGTGCTGACTTTTGACATGCTTGCGGGCAGGCTCGAACTTTGGCCGCTGCTGCTGCTTTTTGTGCCGTCAACATGGAAAAAACGTGCGGTATACAAATAATCAACGGTAACGGAAACAAAAAACATTGCAAACGGAAAGGAATTGGGTTTGAAAATTTTTCTTGTCGCAAGTGAATGTGTCCCGTTCATAAAAACGGGCGGATTGGCGGATGTTGTGGGCGCACTGCCTGCCGCGCTGAAAAAGCTCGGGGCGGAGGTTTCCGTTCTGATTCCGAAATACAGCATGATTCCGCAGCAATTCCGCAAAGAAATGCAGCATATTACGGACTTTTCGATTCAGCTCGGCTGGCGGAAGCAATATGTCGGCGTTGAGAAAATCCACCGTGAAGGTATCGATTTCTACTTTGCGGACAACGAGTTTTATTTTAAACAGGATTATGTTTATTCAAGCGGCGATTTCGAGGCGGAGCGTTACTGCTGGTTTTCGAAAGCGGCACTTGAAATAATGCAAAAGCTGGATATTGTGCCGGATATCATTCACCTGAACGATTGGCAAACGGGCATGATCCCGCTGCTGCTTCGGGAGCAATATTCCACATTGCCGGAATTCTCCCGAGTTAAAACGGTGTTCACGATTCACAACCTCCGCTATCAGGGGTTGATGAACCCGATGCTTGTGAATGATTTGCTGAGCCTCGGGCAGAATGCACTGGCGCAAATCGAGTACTATTGCAATATCAACTGCATGAAAGCGGGGATCATCTATTCCGATGCGGTCACGACCGTAAGCCCGACTTATGCAAAGGAGATCTGCACTCCACGCTGCGGCGAAACTTTGGATGGGCTGCTGCGGCATAAACACATTGCGGGAATCCTGAACGGCATTGACAAAAAGCTGTACAATCCGTGGACGGATAAAGCTCTTTGCAGCCGTTTCTCAAAAAATCAGCCGCAGGGCAAACAAAAATGTAAATCCGCACTCCAAACGGCTTTGGGACTTGAACAGTCGGAGGAGCGGCCTGTTGCGGCGGTGATTTCGCGTCTGACAAACCAAAAGGGGCTCGACCTTTTCCGCGCCGTGATTCCGGGTTTGCTGGATCTTGGTGCGCAGCTTGTGATCCTCGGCATGGGTGATGCGGAATACGAGCGCATGTTCGCCGACCTTGCCGCAATAAATCCTTCTTCGGTTGCCTTCCGTGCCGAGATGAACGATTCGCTTGCGCGGCAAATCTATGCCGGGGCGGACATCTTCCTGATGCCCTCTGCATTCGAACCCTGCGGGCTGTCACAGCTGCTTGCAATGCGCTACGGTGCAATTCCCGTTGTGCGCGAAACGGGAGGCCTTGCGGACACTGTCATTCCCTATAACCGCTTCACGGACGAGGGCACGGGCTTTTCCTTCAGAAACTATTCTGCGGACGAGCTGTATAATGCTTCCCGTGCCGCAATCGAGCTTTATTGCGGGGACAAAGCCGCTTGGCAAAGGCTCACCGCCCGCGCAATGGCGGCGGATTTCGGCTGGAGCAGAAGTGCAGGGGAATACCTTCACCTGTATAAAACGCTCAAAATGAAATGATACTGATTATTTATATCGCAAAAGCGCAAACGCACCCCGAGTTTCGGGGTGCGTTTGCTGTATGTGAGAAGTAAAGAGAATGGCTGTGAAAAATCTTTATGCAACGCCGATGGCAACCCTTGCGATAAGAATTGCGTCGGTCATATCGATTCTGCCGTTGCCGTCGAAATCAGCGGCGGTTTCCGCATTGGGGAGTTCTGCGGAAAGGGTGCTTACGCCGATTGCACAGCGGGCAACCTGAATTGCGTCCGCAAGTGTAACGCTGCTGTCGCCGTCAACATCGCCGAGAAGAACGGGGGAGTAGTCGTCGGTGTAGCATGCAACAATGTCGATGCCCTCGCCGTATTCAACGGAAAGCATATAATCGGTTGAAATAAGCTCACCGTCAACATACCATCCGCGGAATTCGCCGTTGTTCTTTGCATAAAGTTCGCAGGAATTGTCGGAATAGCTGCAAGTCATACCGATGCTGCCTTCGCCGAGCACCGTTGCGGAAACGGGTTCGGAAAAACCTCTGGGCTGAACCGTGATTTCCTGATAGTCACAGTCAAGTGCGGTAATGTTTGAAAGGTTATCGCAGTTGACTGCGGAAAGCTTGGTGCAGTATGCCTGACCTTGGAAATCAATGGTCGTGAGGTTAACGCAGTTATTAAGGATAACACCGTTTATGTGGGTCTGTCCCGCTTCGGGAGTGCCTAAGCACAGAATTGTGCTGTCAGACAGATCAAAAATTCCGTAAACATCGGGGCGGAATGTTTGAACAACATCAAGGGGCAGGGGTTCTCCCGTAAAGGGATCGGTATCCATAATACCATAGCACACATCGAAACTGAAGTTGATCAGAGTAATATACATATTGTAAGGCGGGGTGTTGACATGGGAATAGTTCACTATGGGGGACATAGTTGTGTTCCCGCGAATCCAATGAATAGGAGTCGGAACTTCCCAATCATTGATAACGTCCTCATTAGTTACACCCGGAACATTGGTTTCCGTGTCGAGAAAAGCGCGGATACGCAGCTGATCGATTTCGGGCAATTCGAAATCGGGCGTGTCTGCGAAAATGCCGACAGGAAGACAAAGCACTGCTATTAGGCAGGCAAGCATCAAAGAGAGAGTTTTTTTCATTTTCATACCTCCAAATTTTATTCTGTAACAGAACCTGAAACGGTGTGCAAAACGAGCTCGAAATAGTTACGGGCATCGTTGCTGCTTAGTTGAGTATATGCAGGCGTATAGTTGTAGTGAACAAGACCATCTTCGCCAATCCAGATGTTTTGCGAGCCAACAATGGTTGCGTTGTCCTGATCAATGTCAGGTATGTATGCTGTAACATTGCCTGAATACGTTGATGAGACAGAAGGGGGGAGTGAGCCACCGGTATGGTGTGCTCCGATTGCAGCAGCAAGCTCCATTGCATAGGTCGGAACATCGGTTATGAAATCCATGTCTCTATATGTACGTGTAGAGATTGAATTATACAAAGACATAGTTGCTTTGTCATTGCTTGTAATGGTTACACCGCCGACTTTTGAAAACCTGAAAGTTACACCTGTATCGTCAACGATTATGTTGCTTATCTCATAATCACTGGGCAGATTATCAGGAGAATAGTAGTACACTGTCGTGTTTCCATCAGATGCAACCGAATTGCATTCCGAAATAGAAGCTGAGTTGTTGGTCTGTTCGGTCATGTAGGCTATGTATTCAGCCATGCTGTTGAAGCACACTGAGGATTCTTCAGAATGTGCTTGTGCAGAATCGTCCAATTTTGATTCCGAACTTGCTTCGGAAATAGGTGAAACAGCATCGATTGTCGAGTCCAGAAACCCTTTGCCGACTCCGACCACGCATAATGCGGCAAGACATGCCAACAATGCTGCAAATACTATCGAAAGTATTTTTTTCATGTATGTGGGTCCTCCTTAATTGTTGCTATTATTCGCTAACGGTCGAGTAGAGCCTGCTCATATTGAAACGAGCATAGCATTTATCGCACCAAAGGTTGTTCACGCTGACAACAGAGTCAAATCCGCCGCTCATAATGCAGGGCTGATTGGGAGAGCAATCGGCATTAGGAAGACCGGCCAAATGACTGAATTCATGAGCGAACAAAATAATATTGCCGATCATGTTTTCCTCAAAGTATGTATTGCGATGAATAACATTTGTTGAACTGGGTATGCTATAAGTTGCATGACATGCCAAACCATTTCCGACAAGAGAACTCATTCCTCCGCACCAAGTATGGTCGGAACCGGAAGTGTAACAAAGACTCATAGCAGTGAACACAGCAGCGACATTAAAATCGTTGGTGGACAGTTTAGCGTATCTGGACGCAGTATCTCTCAGACCGAGGGCGTTGTTATGATGAGCAGGCGTGTATGCAGGAATATTGCAGTTGCCTGTGGGTACAGAACAACGGCATTGACCGTTATCTATCCAACCAATGCTTCCATCGGCATTCAGTATGCGCAAACCTGAGTTCACAGGGCATTGTTGCGCATGTTCTTCACCAATGTAGTCTGAATATGCACCAACGGTGAAGTTAAGATTTATGCCGTATGTTTTTAAGAAAGGAAGGCGAATCAATTCACAGATTTCCTGCAATCTCTTTTCCATATCGGCAACGGAACACCCCTTGGACGCAAAAATGTATTCATAGCTTTCATCGTAAGCTATAAGCACATTTACGGTTGGCTGGGTTTCATCCGCTTTAGCAACGCTTGTCGGAGCGATGCAGAAACAGGTGATTATCATTGCAAGGGAGAGAGCAATGACAGAGGTTGTGAGCTTTTTCATAATAAACTCCTTTAGTATTTTCTGTCGAACACGAGTTGAATTGAGCCAATTAAACTCGTGCAGCCTTTCATCAAAAGGAAAGATTTTTCGATGAAAGGGCGAAATGAACCTGTCCGCACAAAACTGTCAGGTAATGTCGAAAGGCACTGCGAATGTTTTTAAATCACCTCCTCTACTTATATAACGATGAAACCTGTCGTTTGGTTGTGCAAATTTCATCGAATTTAACAATATATTGTCGTCCTGCTTCACTTGTCCTTTACCGGCAAATGAAACATTGCAGCAATCAGCTTGCCGAGGGTTTCAAAATTCAGCTTAGCCGAGGGGTTTGAAATTCAGCTTAGCTGAAGGGCTCGAAATTCAGCTTAGCCGAGGGTTTCAAAATTAAGCTTAGCTGAGAGGTTCGAAATTCAGCTTAGCTGAGGGGTTTAAAATTAAGCTTAGCTGAGAGGTTCGAACCTCTCAGCTTTTTTCCCCCTCATTAATATTAGGGCAAAAATCGCGGTTTTGTTCACCGAAAAAATAAATATATTTTAATTATGCGTAGATTTTCCGCAAAAGCGCAAACGCACCCCGAATTATGAAGGCTGAAACGCGCTGCGAATGCTTTAAAGCACCTCCTTTGTTTATATGCGGAGCAGCCGACTTGAACAGTACAGTCGGCACTGCACGTGCATCCGCCGAGGGGTTTAAAATTCAGCTTAGCCGAGGGTTTCAAAATTCAGCTCAGCCGAGGGTTTTGAAATTCAGCTTAGCTGAGAGGTTTGAACCTCTCAGCTTTTTTCCCCCTCATTAGTATTAGGGCAAAAATCGCGGTTTTGTTCATCGGAAAAATAAATATATTTTTATCAGACGCTGAAACGAATAAAAAAAACGCCGCAAACGGGCAGCGTTTGCGGCGGCTGAATTCAGTCTGTCAGGATTTGAGGCTCAAAATGATTCCGAGAGCGATGGAAAGCGTTGCGGCGGCAATGACCTGATACTCCGGAGGGAGCATGAAGGTCAGAGTGTGTGCGGGAATCCAAAACAGCGGAATCGTTTTGAACAGCGTGAAGGAAACGAATTTGTGCCAATCCACCGTTTCGATGACTCGGCGGAGTCCGGGCTTTTTTGTGCCTTCGGCACGCAGCTCAAGGTATCGGTCGGTGCATTTGTGAAACGCCATGAACGTTGGGCCGAATGTCAGGTTCATCACGGCGGCGGTGTAGAATGCGCAGAGCAGTTTGTTCCAAAACTCCGCTTTTGCGCCGGGCAGATATCCGGATTCAACAAGGCCTGCAACGCCGAAGGAATAGGTTTTCATCATGAACGTTATCGCAACACCGATAAGCCCCCAGATGATGACGCGCCAAACGGTATAAACGGGCAGAACCCATGCTTTTTTGCGCAGACGGAGGGCAAGCACTTCGCCGACTGTTGCAAGCAGACCGAATTTGATGAAGCCCATGATGTACGGGTGGGCGGAGGAGAGGGATTTGAAGACCTCGCGGCTCTGCGGAATGATAAGCACGGCGGCGAATGCGGCAAGCACCGCAAACGCGCACACGGCAGCGGCAGCATTGCCGCGCACGGGTTCGGTTGAAGGGGAATTCTTTTTGTTTTCGGGCATTTTAACCTCCGTTTATTGTGTGTTTGGGGTCAGTCAACATCCCGAACGACGGATTCGGGCTTTTCGTCCAACCGCTCGGGGTTGGCAAGGCAGCGTTTCATGAACTTTATGGATGAGGCGAAATAGAAGCCGTCGCAAATTCGCTCATCGGTCGTGACGGTGAAATCGATATATTTCTTTTGCTGAACCGTGCCGTCGGGAAGCATGAAATTTTCCCTTCGCTTTGCACCGAAAGCGAAAAAAATCGGTAAATTGCCGAAATCATACAAATGATGATAAATTGGCGGAATGCCGAGCGAACCCATGCTTGTTATGAACATTGAGCCGTGGAACGGGCTGAGTTTGAGCAATATGCGCGGGAGCTTTCCGAAATAGTCAAAAACGCGGATGAGCCAAAGGGTGAATTCCATAAGCAGCCCGGGGATAAAGTTCAGAAGACCCGCAAGCTTGTCGAAACTGCTGTTCAGCTCTTCGGAAGCTTTTGCTTCCTCAACGGCGGCGTTGAACTTTTCGTAAACATCGTAAACGCTGTCTTCCGGGTGGAATTCAACTTTTATGATGGTTTCGGAGGCATCGGTTGCCATGTCCTTTTTTATTGCCATGCAGACGATGATCTTTCCGTCGCGTGTGTAGATCCTGTGTCCCGCGATGAAGCGGTTGATTGCGGGGCGTTGGGATACGGTGCGGACGTATGCGGCAAGCAGCAGGTGCGTATAGCCGAATTTGTCAAGCCCTTCTTCGCGTTTTTCGCGAATGTATTTTTCCGCCGCGGAGCATTCGAAACCGTCCCTGAAAAGATTGTTTGCGCCGTTGCGGCGGGACATGATGTAAACTCCGACTCCGCTGATGGGGTCAAGGCTGCGGAGCCTGCGTCCGTCCGAACGATCGCCGCAGGCAGGGAGGGGCATGTTGTCGGAGTTATGCTTTGCACCGATAAAAACAAGGATAACAGCCAATGCGGCGCAAAACAGGGAGATACCGCCGAGGAAGGACGTTATTCCGCCTTCGGGCTGCCTGAAGATGTTCAAAAGCCCGCTTTGCCAAAAAACGATCGCAGCCGCTGCCGCAAAAGCAATGAGCGCAATGTATCGGCGTGCGGCAACAGCTTTTGCGCGTTTTGCGCCCGTGTTGACCGCAAAGCGATAAATGAAATAAAGCATACAGCAAAAAACGATGTTGGCCGCAAGCAGAATCCCGCTGTTGAAGCCGAAAGCACCGGATTTGAACAGGATGCAGGCGCGGTAAATCAAAAATGCCGTGCCGAAAAATACGGGAGTGCAGGTTGTGAAAAGCCGCTCCGAGCCTTTTGAAATGAGCGCAGCAGCATACCAAAGGCAGAACACGACCGGCAGAACGACAAAAAACAGCACGAAAGCGGTCGAACCGACGCCCTCCGCGTCCTCAACGGGGGAGCTGTAATAAACGATCCGCAATGCGCCGGAAAGCAGCATAAACAGCGAGGCAAGCCACATGAAAACATTGCGCCTGCCGAGGCCGAAGGAGGCATATTGCTCCGAAGGCTGTGAAACATTTGTTTTTTCCATGGCAATATTATAGCAATTTCGTGCCCGAAATGCAACAAAAAACGCTCCGCACCAAAGAATCATTGAATCATTGAAGCATTGAAGCAGAGCGTTCACCGAGCGGGTTGTTTGGCTTGAGGCGCAAAACCGGTCGCCGGCGGTCAAATGCCGAAAGTCAAATGCCGAAAGGATGATTAATCCGGATCGGGCGCGTAATTTGCATATTTTGTGAGCTCGGGAACCCACATGACTTTTATGGATGCCGTTGCGCCGTTTCTGTGTTTTGCAACGTTGATATAGGATGTGTTGTCCCCATCCATGGCTTCCTGCGTATCCGGATAGGCGGCGGGTCGATAAAGCATCATGATAACGTCCGCATCCTGTTCGATTGAACCGCTTTCGCGCAGGTCGCTCATGAGCGGAGTGTGATCTTTTCGCTTGTCGGGTTCGCGGGAAAGCTGGGAAAGCACAACAACGGCAACGTTAAGCTCCCTTGCAAGTATCTTGAGCGCACGTGTCATTGCCGAGATTTCAAGCACGCGCGAATCCTGGCTTTTTGCGGACTGCATAAGCTGAAGGTAGTCGATTATAACAACGTCAAGCCCGTGAATTGCCTGAATGCGGCGGCATTTTGAACGCACTTCCGCAACAGTCACGCCGGGGGTGTCGTCAATCAGAATCTTTGCCTCGCCGACGGTGTTGAATCTGTCTGCAATTTTGAGTATTTCGGTCGCCCCGAGTTCGCCCGTGCGGAGTTTTTGCATGTTGACGCCGGATTCGGAGGCCATGATACGCATGACAACCTGCTCCTTGCTCATTTCAAGGCTGAATACCGCAACGGTTGCGCCTTCGCGTATGGCTGCATGGGCGGCGATATTGAGAGCGAATGCGGATTTGCCCGTTGCGGGGCGGCCGGCAATAATAATAAGGTCGCTGCGCTGGAGTCCGCTTGTCAGTTCGTCAAGGTCAATAAGCCCCGTTGCAATGCCCGTGCGTCGGCCGCGGTTCTGCATGTATTCCCCGATTTGGGTGTATACGCGGGAATAGACGGAGCTTATCGGCTCCATCGTGTCCGCCGTTTTTCGCATTGCAATGTCGTAAATTCGGCGTTCGGCATCGTCCAGAATGGCAGCGGTTTCCTTCTCGCTGCCCGCTGCGTCCTGCGCAATGCCGGAACCGACGCTGATGAGGCGGCGGCGCATTGAATGCCCTTCAACAATGCTGATATAATGCTCAATGTTTGCGGCACTGGGCGTGTAAATCGCAAGCTCGGCAATATAGCCCATGCCGCCGGCGGAATCCAGCTTGCCCTGCCGCTCAAGCATATCAACAAGGGTGACGTTGTCGATGAGCTTGCCGGAGTTGTAAAGGGTTTGCATGGCGGAAAAAATGTCCCTGTGGGCAACGGAAAAAAAGTCCTCCGCGTTGAGCACTTCAAGTGCTTTTTCAGCCGCAAGGGAGGACAAAAGAATGCTGCCCAGAACGGATTTTTCGGCATCCGTGCTGTGCGGCACGGTGCGGTTTGTTTCGTCCATAAAAGTTCCCTGTTGAATCAATGCATTAAAATATCGGCATTGACTTTGATTCGATTCATGCCGAACGGCGGAATATGAATTCCGCTTATGCTGAGCTTATGCCGTTTACTCGGCAATGCCGAGAACCTCAACCTTGAAGTTTGCATCGGTCTGCTCGAACATGTGTGCACAAACGGTGTAAATGCCGACGGCCTTAATAGGCTCGTCAATGCGGATTTTTTTCTTGTCAACGGTGATATCAAACTGCTCTTTCAATGCGGCGGCAATTTCTTTGCCCGTGACCGCACCGAAAAGCCTTCCGTTTTCGCCTGCTTTGCAGTAGACTTTTACAGAAAGCTTGCTCATGTCCGCTGCAAGAGCCTGTGCGTTTTTGCGCTGAACTTCAACGCGATGCTTGGCGGCCTGTTTGCGGATGTTTGCGGCGTTGATCGTGCCTGCATCGGCGGGAACGGCCAAACCTCGCGGAATCAGGAAATTGCTTGCATAGCCATCGCTGACGGTAACAATGTCTCCGGCTTTGCCTGTGCCGTGAACATCCTGTTTGAGCATAATTTTCATAGTTTTTCTCCTAATAATATATTTATGTTGTTCTTTTAAAAACAACGACGGTTTACAACAATAAACTTATGTATGCAATAAAAGTCATGGGAATGCTTTATTGCTTTGTTTCGTTCGAATCCGAATCGCTCGAAGCATTCTTGTCGGAATCGGAATTGCCGTGTTTCGACATATCGTCATTATTGGACTTATCGGAGCTTCCGGAATCTTTGGGCGGATTGGGCTCACCGAATGCGAAATCGTCATTTGCCGGATCATCTTCACGTTTTTTTCGCACTGCAATGATTCGCGGCCCCTGGCCGTCGTCAAGATCAACGGAAACGACACTGCTGCCTTCCCGCTCCGCTTTTTCGAACGCCGCGCGAATTTTATCATCCACCCGCATCATCTTGAGCCTGAACCCGGTGTAAAGCTCAACAAGTCCGAAACCGGCAAGCAGAAACGGCGAAAAGCAGATGACAAAAATCATCAGCACGACAGCAAACGGACTGACGGATTGATTTGGGCGGTTCCGCGAAAAGATATAGATGAAGGATGCAATGCCCGTTGCCGCAAAGAGCGGCATAAACAGGCCGAAAGCAGTGTTCATGACGGTTTCGGCACCGCCGTAATTCAGAATGAACATCAGGATAATCGCAGCAGCGATCATCGGCATTCCGATGCGCAGGCTTGAAGGCAGCTGCCAGCGGACAAAGGGAGCCATCGGACGAACATCGGCTTTTGCTTTCGTGCTGAACCATTTTGCAAGAACAACGGTAAGGAATCCTACACCTTCGGCAAGAGCAATGAGGACACCGTAGAAAACTTCCGGCAGAACTTCTGTTGAAAGCTGAAGCGATGAAATATCGAGACCGGCTTGTTTGTATGCGTCTTCAAGCTGATAAAAAAGCTCGACAATGCCGGCAAAGGGTTCCTTGCCTGCAAGCAGTGAAGGCAGAGCGGTGTCGAGATAGAGCGCGGCAAGCGAAAAAAATGCGACAAGAACCGCAAGCAGGCGATAGGGGAGGCGTTTGCGCAGCCCGATGCCGAGAGTCACGGAGCTCAGCAGCACAAAGCCCGCAATGCAAAGCATTGTCAACACATTGGATGACAAAAGCGCCGCAATTCCGCCCAGGGATACAGCAAGGGCGATCCCGCAATACAGTGTGCCGTATGCATTGCCGATAAAGCCGATCGCGGCCGCGGCGGGTATCAGCAGAGGCGGCATGAATGCTCCGCCGAGAACCGAGAGTACGCCCGCTGCAAGCGCAAGCAGCATCTTTCTGAAAATGTTTGAGTTTGATTTATCCAAAACAACTAATTCCTTCTTTGAAATTGAAGCAATGCACCGATGCCGGCGCAAAGAAAGGGCAGGTACATTGCCACAGCTATACTATAATGCATTTCGGCGCATTCGTCAAGCCGTCAAAATGATCCCATAGTGCAGGTTATGTTTCCGCCGAGGCATTGAAAAGCGGTGCGGCATGTGTTAAAATAATTGTTGAAAAAGATTGAAACGGCGAAAAGGAGGGAACGACGCGATGTATATTAAGCATGTTAAGCCGATGAAACGTGCGCATAACAAAAAGCGCAGCGTATACCGCGGGGAAAAGTTTGTCCGCAAAAAGAGCATTGATATTGCCGCACTGCTGCTCGTTCTGCTCATTCTGCTGCTTGCAGGGAGCGCAGTTTTTTTGATTCTGTCCTATTTTAACGGTAAAATTGCGCTGTAGGGTTTTAAGCTGAAAAGATTTGAATTTATGAAAAAAAGAAACCAAACATGCGGGGATACCCGGTCTTCCGCAAATACACGCTCCGATGAACGGCGGAAAACGCTGAGCCTTGTTACGGCCGTGATTATGGCGGTGAGCTGCATCGCATGCGTCATTATCAAGGCTGTGGGAAAAGGCAATTTTTCGGTGCACGAGATACTGCTTTATGCCGCATGGGCTTTGCTTGCGGCGGAAAGCTTTCTTGCGGCATTTTCAAACGGGAGCCGCATTCAAAAAGTTTTGCGGATTTTGCTTGCGGCGGCGGCGATCGGCCTTGCTGCCGTGTCGTTTATAATTTTTAACAATATGTACTAAGAGGATAACTATGAGAAATAACGCAAATAAATCAAAACGAATGGTAAGGATAATATGCATAATTCTGGCGGCGCTTTTTTTGCTTTCGCTGATAATCGTTCCGCTGATGTATGTTTTCGGCTGAAAGGCAAATAAAAATGGGGAATGTGAATTCAAAGGAACAAGAAATCGGGTTTTCGACTGAATTTTTTCCGTCTGCAACGGGTGAATGCAATATTGCGGTTCACACCTGGCGGCCTGCTGCGGGGCAGAGTGTGCGCGGTGTGATTCAGCTTGTTCACGGAATGAGCGAGTATGTTCGCCGTTTTCAGCCGATTGCGGAGTATTTCGTTTCACTCGGCTATGTTTTTTGCGGGAATGACCATGCAGGGCACGGCGATTCAATTCAACAGGCGGATAAAAAGGGCTTTTTTGCAGCCGAAAACGGATGGAATGCGCTTGTTGATGATGTTATGACGGTTCACAGACGCCTTAAGGCTGAATATCCGGAGGCAAAGCAGATACTGTACGGGCACTCCATGGGCAGTTTCATTGCGCGTGCCTGCGCGTCAAGGTACGGAACTGAGTTTGATGCCTTTATCTTTTCCGCAACAGCGGGGAAAAATCCGCTTTTGCCGTTTGCAAAACTTGCCGCACGGGCGGAGATTCGCCGACGGGGCGCGCAGCAGCTCAGCCCGCGCCTGAACAGGCTTGTTTTCGGTCCGTATGTCATGAGCGTGAAAAACAGGCGCACGGCTTTTGACTGGCTTTCAAAGGATGAAGCGGTTGTGGATGCTTATATTGCCGATCCGCTCTGCGGGTTCAGTTTCCGCTGCGCAGCATATCGCGATTTGTTTGAAGGTTTGGACGAGGTCAGTCGAAAAACATGGAGCGATGCCGTTCCGGATGTTCCGATTTACGTTCTTGCCGGTGACGCCGATCCTGTCGGGAATTTCGGCAGAGGGCCGCGCCGGGTATGCAATAACCTTATAAAAAGCGGAAAGACTAAAGTTTTCCTTCAGATTTACCACGGAGGCAGGCATGAAATGCATAACGAGACCGAACGTGATGAGGTTTTGCGCGGAATTGCTGCTTTCCTGCGCGGGAACCTGAATTGAATACGCACAGAACCGAGCACGGTTCGAATAGAAGTTTAAGTGAATGCAGTTAATTAAATGAATGCAGTTAATTAAATGAATGCAGCTGATTTGATTAAAAAACACCGACCCGCAATTTTTTGCGAGTCGGTGTTAAATTTCCATAACTACTAATTCTTAATTCCTAATTCCTAATTAATTAAGATCATTGCGAGCCGACCCTTTGCCGTTTCGCGAAGACGAAAGGGCAGAGAAATTGAAAGGGTTCGTCAGTTTAGATCATTGCGAGCCGACCCTTTGCCGTTTCGTCTTGAATCAGCCCCTGCACTGAACCCGCCGTTCGCGGAGCTGTAGCAGGCAACATTGACACTGCCGAAATAGGCATTGAGATCCATTCGGGTGATGTAGTAACCCTGTCCCGTCGGATCGACCATGGGCGGAGCTTCGGCCTCACCGACTTCAACAAGCAGGGAGTTCGCGCTTTTAACAACAACACGGAGCTTATCTACAGCCGCCTGCATGGATTCGCCGAACATCGTCATATCAAAAAGCACAGGGACAAGAACGGCAGGAATCATGCTGCCGCCGGGACTGCCGATAGCAATGATTTCCTCATTATTCTCGGCAACACTCCCCTTGCGGAGAATGGTCGGAGACATGTATGTGCGCGTGCGCTTTCCAGGTGCGTATTTATTTACGCCGCCGCTGAAATTGCGGTTTGCATTGTTGAGGAAAAATCCGTTCACATAGAGCCTTGAGCCGAAAAACTGGGTCAGCGTGTTCGTGCAGGCAACGGTCATGCCGTTTTTGTCGATAACGGAGATATGCGTTGTGTCCTGCCCGTTCGTATCGCGTTCGTGATCGGTATAATCCATGTTAAGCATGTTATAGATGTATTCGTCCGAGATTGCCTTTTGGTAATCAAAAGTTTTGCGCTTGAAGCGCGTGTCGGTAACTTTTGAGATCCTTTCTTTGTCGCAGATGAGCGTAAGCTGGGTAAGCTTTTTCAGGTAGCCGGAAGGATCGGTGTCGGGGTCGGGAATTTCAAGAATCTCACCCATTTTAAGCATTTGAATTAGCGTCATGCCGCCGAAGGGAGCAGGAGCGGAGATGACGTCATATCCGTTGAATTCGCCGATGAGCGGATCGGTGAGCAGGGTTTCATATGCCGAAAGGTCCTCAAGCGTCATTCCGGCTGCATTCGCAATACTTTGGGCAACGCTGCCGGTGTAGAATGCGGAGCTGCCCTCGGTGGATATGCGGCGAAGAACCTGTGCAAGCTCGGGAAGGGCGACGGTGTCGCCTGCGTTTTGCACCGCCGCAAAAGGCGTGTTGGGATCGGAAAAAGTCGCCCTTGCGTTTTTAATTCGGAACATGAGCGCATCGTCAACGGTGAATCCGTTCTCCGCATAGTAAATTGCGTAGTTCATAAGCGACGCCATGCTGAACGAACCGTAAAGCTCGTTTGCCGTTTCCATGCCGGAAACAAAGCCCGGAACAGCAATATCACGGTAATTTGCACCGGATTGGGCAGCTTCGGGAAGATAATTCAAAAACTGATATTTATCGGTTTTGGGGTCGTAAATGAGCATTCCGCCGCCTCCGCCGATGCCCGAGGCGTAGGACTCAACAACGGCGAGCGTGTATGCAGCCGCAACAGCAGCGTCAACAGCGTTTCCGCCCGCATCAAGCACCTGAGCCGCGACCATGGTTGCATAGATGTTTGAGGTGCTGACGGAATAACCGTTTCGGTTGACAACAGAGGGTGAAGAGGATGTGCCCGGCCCCTTCGTTGCAGGAACAGGTTCAAGGGAAACGTTGGGCAGGTCGATATCATCGCTGCCCGGTTTGCTGCAGGAATTGCAGCCGACGAACTGAACGATAAAGATTAATGCCAATGCGGCAGCAAGCATCCTTGCAGCAGGTCTGCTTCCGCGTGTTCTGTTACTTTTATAGCTTTTACCTTTCATAATTTCTCCTTAACAGTTTGTATCGGTGCCGGAAGTATCCGTTCAGAAGTTTACTTTCGGCGGAAGTTCAATAATAATATGCCCGTCAGCGGTTTCCGTAAAGCTTTCGGATTCGAGCAGCTTGGTAAGTATACGGTTGATGCGGCGCGTATAGAAGCCTTTTGTCGTTACACGCGGGCAGCCGTCATCGATGCGGACGGGTATGGTTTCAAAATACCTGCGCCCGTCTTCGGATTCGTTGTATTGAACAATGATGCCGTCGCGGGTGAATGTGTTGCCCTGATCCATGATAAAGTTGCCGAGGCTGTAAAAGATAATGCCGTTGCCGTACAGTTCGACAGGCTGAACATTATGCGGATGAGAGCCAATGACCATGTCGGCACCCGCGTCAATGATGCTGTGCGCAACATCCTGCTGCTTGTCATCCAGTATGGCGGTATATCCATTGCCGCTGTGCAGATAAACAACCGTGAGGTCGTTTGCCTGTGCGGAAGCGGTGATATAGCGATAGAACATGAAATGGCTTGTTGTCAGCACTCCGCCGTGCGCGGTTTCGGGGCTGTAAACCGAGGTGATGGCGATGAAACCGATCTTTTTGCCGTTTTCGGCCGTTATGACTGTGTACGGAGGAACATCGGGCTGCGTGTCATCCGGAATTGCACCTGCATGGGTCAGACCGATGCTGTCGAAAAACGCACGGGAATTGTCGTACCCTGCCTTGCCGTAGTCGAAACAGTGGTTGTTTGAAAATCCGACAACATCGATGCCCGCCGCCTGCATACTGAGCACGGCGGTCTCGCTTGCGATAAGCGGAATACCGTCAAGCCGTTTTTGATAGCCGCTTGTGTCGCCCGTGCGGACAGGGCTTCCAAAGTTTGCAAAAACATGGTCGGAGTTGCTCCAAATGCCGGAAATGCCGCTGAAGAGCCTGTCGTAGCCCTTGTCATCGCACATTTGCCCGATGTACCTTCCCATCATGATATCTCCGAGGAAGGTGAGCTGAAGCCCGCTGTTCGGTGTGCCTTCGGGGGATTTTGCCGAAGCGGCGGAGTTTGATTCGATGCTGCCGATGCAGAACATCAGCGCGAAAAGCACCGCGAAACAGACCAGCGGCAGAACAAAGTTCCTGCGCCGTTTGACTCTGCGGCGGTTGCCGATCTGCACCCGCTGTTTAACCGTAAGCCCTTGTGAGGATGCTTCCGTAATGATTTCCTGAGTTTTGTTTTTTTCAGTCATTGCCGTTAAAACCTTGAAATATTTCTGCGATTTCAATGCCGCGCCGAAATCAGCCGGCAAGAACGGTGCTGAGCAGCGTCACAAGTCCGTAAGTTACGAGTGTTGCTGCAAGCGTTGCGGGGATCGTGTAAAGAATGCTCTGCCTTGAATATGTGTTTGCAAGCAAGCTTGGGGTGATTGCGCCGACGCCGCGGAATGCAACCGTTGCAAACGGGAAAACGGGGAAGAGCAGCTCAACAACAAGCTTCAGAAAAATTCCGAGAAGCAGCGTCACTGCAAATTTGCGCTTGCCGAACAGAATCATGAATTTCGGAAGAACATAGTTCACAATGACGTAAACTATGAAGCTGATTGCAAAAACGAGCAGGATGCAGGGAATATCGTCGATTACCATTGCAAGATAGCCGGGCACGATAAGTCCGCCGCACTGAATTCCGAACAGTTCGTCAACCAAAAGGCTGATAAGGGTTCCGATGATTATTGCCAGATAGAAATTTGTTACAGTCATTTTAACCTCTTAAGTTTTTTGCCGCATTCGGGCTATACTTTTTTTTTCTGCTTTTCGGGGGAAATGCCCAAAAGCGGAATCAATGCCGGCTCTTTCTGCGCTCGCGGAAAATCGGCTCGGGAAGCGGAAGTCTTCCGTATTCGAGCAAAGCATGCAGAATCGGTTCACCGGAGCCGTGGATGTTTCCGACACACATCACGATTCTTCCCGGGAGCAGGGGCTTGAGCGTTTCAAGCACCTTTTCAGGGGATTGCTTTTCGAGATTGATGTACCTGTCGGCATTCGGAAAGCGTCCGTGAGCTTCGGCCTTTGTGATATTGCCCGTGCTTTCGCCGGCGGCAATGATGACAGCATTCGGAATCTTCGGGAAAAAATCGCGAACAAACTGCTTTGTTCTGTCAACTCTGTCCGGTCGGCAGTTCATAAGTATGATGGGATTTGCGGATTGTTCCGGACGTTCGCTGCAAATGATGTTCCAGATGTCCAGCGAGGAGGAAGGTTCGTTTGCCGCAAAAGCGTTCACAATGCAGCAATCACCTTTCGGCAGGCTGATATCGTAGAACCGCAGCGCACCGGGATCCGCATGGGCTTTCAGCATTGCGGAAAGAGCAGTTTCGCGATCAATGCCGAGAGCATCGGCGGCGGCAAGCGCAACCGAGCAGTTGTGCGGAAATAACCTGTAATCAAACTGTTTAAGATACTCTTCTGAAATAAGTGAATCGTCTGCAACAAAAACGCGTGTGCCGCGTTCTTCGGCAACGCTCTTGAAATATTCGGTATACTCGCAGTCGGGGATTACGACTGCGCCGTTGTAAGGAATAGTATCTGCAAACGCCCACGCGATCTGGTCGGTTGTGGGGCCCATTTCATCCAGGTGATCCTCAAGCACGTTCGTGATGACCGTCAGCCCGGCGTTGATTATCTGATGCTGATATACGCGCTGATAATCGGGGCGAACAGCCATGCATTCGCAAACAAGGGCATCGGCACCGCGTTTGACAGCACTGTTGATGACCTGTATTTGTTCTGAAATGGATATTCCGTGGGGACGACGAACAACCTCCTGCTCATCTTCCGTATCCCAGAATATCATTCTTGCGGCGGTGCCGGTGGTTTTGCCGACAACGCGATAACCCGCTTCGGCAAGGATCGCGGTGATAAGCCTTGTTGCTGTTGATTTGCCGCGAATGCCGTTAACGTTTACGGCAACACGGAGCTTCTTTCGGTTTGCTTCGTTCCTGCGCTTTTCGGCACAGCCCAAAACAGCGAGCAATGCGAGGCTCAGCGCACAAACACATAAAGGTAATAAATTTTCCATTTTAACTAAAACTTCCGCCGAATTATGCATCGGCGGACATTCCTGCACACGAATTGTTCGGAAAGCTTCCGTCGGAAAACAGAATTTCAAACGCAGCCCGTGCGCAAAACACCCTCCTGCGAAATCAAACGGCAACCTGTTCCAAAGGCAGAAATATCGTTTTACAGCCCACAAACTGAGTGCAGCGATTTTCCCGCAGCGGGCAGACTACGTTGACACGTTCGCTTTTTTTGACAAACATGCCCGCATTTCGGACACATTTCCCGAATAATAGCGGAATTATAACATAAACCCCGCCGCTATGCAAGCATTCGGCACATCCGGCAGGGATTATACAAATTTTCGGAATGGATATACACAACCGCAGCACGGCGCTGTCAGCTGTAAATCTCCGTTTTAACAAAAAAACGGGATTTTTTTGTTTCGCGTTCAATGCCGCGGTAAACGAACCTTCCGCACCCTCTGACGGAAACAATGTCTCCGGATTTCAGCACATGGCCTGCATCGGAAACCGTTCTTCCGTTTATAAACACTTTTCCGCTTCGCAGCAGCTCCGGAAGCTCACCCCCGCGCGACAGGCGGAAAACCTGCGCTGCAACGGCATCAAGCCTTTCGCTTGCAACATTGCATTGCACGGTGCGAAGGGTGAAAAGCAATCCCGGCGGCAGCAGCGGCGCGGGCGAACCGTTCTCTTCCATAGTGTCCGGCAGGGGCAGAATATCGCAGCTGAGATCCGTTCGCCGTGCGGAAACGAAATTTTCGGCAATATAGGGCGCGATTTGCTCCGTGCAGAAAATATAAATCTCGTTTTCGCGAACGGCAATGTCGCCCGTTCGGTTCCTGTCGATTCCCAAAGCCATAAGCGAACCGAGAATATCGCGGTGCGTGAGCTGCTCGGCAAATTTTTTTGAACGAGGTATGGCGCGTATGCAGCGAATCGGAAACGGACACGCGTAGCCGCAGTCCTCCGGGTCGCCGAAACGAACCATTATGCGTTCGCAGCCGTCCGCGCCGCCGAATTCGGTACGAATAACGCCTGAAAGCTCTTTTTCGGCGCAACGCAGAATGTTCTGTTCCGCAAGCCCCAAAAAGGGCGTGAACGTACAGCGTCCGCTGCCGTTTGCGCGGGAAGCAAGTTCGAGCAGCTTTTTCTTAAAAACAGCTTCGTCCGTCTGCTTCATGCTTTTTAATCCTTGTCCGCAGGCAGCTCGAAGCGGATGAGTTCCTCACCCTCGGTGCCGTTATCAACGTGGAAAACAACGGCGTTGCCCTCGTAATCGAGTTCATAGGAATCTCCGTAGCAAACGCCCGTGAAAAAAGCGGAGAAGGTAAGCGCGGAAACATCGAATTTATCCGCCGCAAGGTGATTTTCGCCCTCCATATAGTAAACCGCATTTTTCATATAACCGTTCAGTTCGCGTCTGTCGGCGGTAAAACCGTAATACAGCAGGGATGAGCCGCCTATGTCCCATGTCGGGTCGGCATAATACCATTCATCATTATATTTGAACAAAGTCCATTCGTGCAGCCCGAGATCCTTTGCAATGCCGTGCACAGTCAATGCCTCAAACCCAAGCTGACAAAGCAGGAAACAGTATGAGCGTCCGAAACACCAGCAAACGCCGAGGCCTTCCGTGACGGCATCGTAGCAATGCCGCATGACGGGCACCGATTCGCCGCCGACGGTTTCCTCGTTGAAATCATATTCCGTTTCGGTGGTCAGCTTTTGATACACCGCAACAGCCTGCATGATTCGGCTTTTTGCCTCTTCGGAAGGTTTCAGCAGTTCGGCAACCCTGTTTTCAAACCGATGGAACAGAGTGTTGTGTTCCTCGCGGGAGGAGGAAAGGTAACTCCATTCAAGCCTGCACCCGTTTTCACCTTCGGAAAATCGGACCGTTGTATCATAAATATCGGCAAAGAAAACAGGAAAATACATGTCGATAAGGCGGAGCAGATTGGGATAATCGTCTTTTGACCCGGGCAGATCGACCCCCGTTTCATAGTTCATGTATGCCGCAACGACCGCAGGATAACCCTGAAGTTCATTCTCCGTCAAAACCTCAAGCACAGCTTCGGGCGCGGCAAAATAATTCAGTGTCGGTTCAAACGGCAGATTGACTTCCGCAAAATGCGGACGCGGATCCGGGGTTGCCGTCGGTATTTCGGCGGAATTCGGCGTGCCGGTCGGCGCAGCCGTCACCGTCCCGGGCTTGCCGCCCGTGCAGCCCGTGATTATGAAAAGCACCGCCAAAACAGCCGAAAGCAGCGCAGTGCCGCGAATACGGTAAATCTTAATTTTTTTGTGTTCCATTGCGGTTTTTTCCTCCAATGTCCGATGTCGGTTTGCCCGGTTCAACCGAATAACCGGGTAAGCGTATTATACCAGAGGTTTTTGTGTGCAGCAAGAGCGTTTAAACAATGAGCAATCAGCAATGAGAAATGAGGAATGAGAAATGAGAAATGAGGAGTGAGAAATGAGCAATGGTGAGGTCAGCATTTAATTACTCATTGCTAATTACTAATTGCTCATTCCCGCAGGGATATGTCAATCCCCCTATAAGGGGTTCAATAGGGGTGGAATTCCTGCCCGGAGAGACATCTCCAATATTTACTTGTATCAATCCCCCTATAAGGGGTTCAATAGACGAACGAGATTATCAAAGTTATGATGATGCCCAATCGTATCAATCCCCCTATAAGGGGTTCAATAGCTGAAAACTACTTTTATTACACTGGTTTCCGTGCGTCTCAATCCCCCTATAAGGGGTTCAATAGTATTTGCGCACAACCCAGAAAAACCAGAAGAAGGGTATCAATCCCCCTATAAGGGGTTCAATAGGCAATAATAAGAGAAAACATCCTGTTCTACAATGAAGTATCAATCCCCCTATAAGGGGTTCAATAGCAACGATTCAGCTGGAAAAAGTGATAGAACGGATCAGTCTCAATCCCCCTATAAGGGGTTCAATAGAACAAGATAATGCTCTTTTCGAAAATTATAACCACAAGCGGTAGATATGTCAAGGACGATCATCCCCATTTTATTGGGAAAATAGCGATATATTTGTTTGTGTTAGGAACGTTTTTAACTCAACTCTTCACTCTCCACACTCCAAACCCGTAAACAACTCCTCCACCGCTCCCCTTTCCAGGAAAGCAAATGAGCATTTCAATCCCCCTATAAGGGGTTCAATAGCCGGGGAGAGCAGAAAGAAAGTCGGACTGGCAGAGGTATAAACTCGTCTCAATCCCCCTATAAGGGGTTCAATAGAACAAGATAATGCTCTTTTCAAAGATTATAACCACAAGCGGTAACTCTATCCAAGTGCAGCAGCATACAAACAGTCACTCAACCTCAATGCAGGCCGAAAAAATAATGCCAAAGATTGAACACGTCCTTATAGCTGCTGACGTTTTCAAACGAACTTGCTGTTCTGCCCGCCTTAAGCAAACCAATATTGTAGTACAGGTCGGGATAAACGTTGAACGCAAGGTCGTGCACCGGCAAGTCGAAATAATCACCCCGCCAAAGCGGCATTCTCAAATTTTCCGCAAGTCTTAAATAGCATTCATCTTCCGGTTTTATTTTCACATATGAAACGAACGACCATATCGTCTTACCTCCTTGCGTTTCCACAAAACAATCAATTCCTACGTAGTCTCTCGAGTTACCATAAAAATACTGCCTTCCCATTTCAAAAACATACTCTTTCAGCAATTCCTCGATTATATCAAACCAGAGCAGCGGCGTCCAGATTGGAAATTTTCTGCCTGTTTCATCCGTAACGGAACAGCCGGCAATACCGATTTTATCAATATAATATTGTCTGAGCCGCAAAGCGCATGCGTCAAGCATCTCATCCTGAAGCATGAACTCAACAGCAGTCTCCAAAACATCGTTCAGATACTCCTCTCTTTTTCTGAGATCTTCTTTTGCCAAATTTTGTGCAAAATCGAGGCCGTACTCCTCAACAACACTCTGCCTCAGCAACAGTTCATAAATGTTATCATCCGCAGAAACATTCAGATTGATTTTTACCGGACTTCGCCCTTTTTGGGAAAACTTTTTGTATAATTCAATAAGTTCTTTTTTTGTGTCGCCGTGCAATACCAGGTGATCGCCCGAACGCACAACCGAAACAATATGCTGCCTGTTGCTTACCAAAAAAGCTTTGATTTTTTGACATGTTATTATTTCGTCGTTCCAAAAGATTCCGTTATACCTGCAAATGCCTTCAAGCGGCTTCGGAACATTTGCGGGAAATTTTTCTATTCCGACAAAAATCGGAATAATGTTCTTTTTCATTTTCAAAGCAATTGCGGCTTCGTTTAAAATCCAATCCTCGGGCTCGGAACAGCGATCGAAAAGCGTTTCATTAACAATAACAATAAAGTCATCAGAGTTTTCGATCTGCTCTTTTATCGCAGAGTCGAAATAGCCGTTTTTCAAGGATTCGGTATCAAGAAAAACATCATACTCGCCGCATAATGCTCGATATACAGCTTCAGCAGTAGACCGACCGCTGTCCCTCCTGTAACTGATAAAAACTGACATGTTCTTCCTCCTCCGGTTGTTTGATATGCCGAATGCTGAACAAAACGCATTTGAACTGTTTCCATGTTTACATGCGTTCAGTCTTTTTTGCGTACAACAATAATTATGATAGTTATCAGAATTAGTTTGACAACATCCAAAACAATACCCGTAATAACAGCCCATTGGGGAACCATCGCAAAGCCGGAATGATTATACAACAGATTAAGTGCAGTGAAGCCGCCGGGAAGCAGAATAATGACCGATGCAGGAAGCGTAGAAAGCAAAACCGACCAGTCTGGAAGTGTCAAGCAAAAAAAGTATTTATATATTGCGAACATAAACACACCCATTGATGGCAGGGCATTAGTCCCAAACTCATCCTCAGCAATTGTAAAGTCAAGAATTAAAATGAGCAGTGTAAGTAAACCCGAATCAATCAAAACCGGAAGCCATGTAAACGCGCAAACCTTGAACAAGCTGAGAATAAGCCACACAATTGAAACCATAATATACCTCTTTTATTTATTGTGAAAAATTCTGTCAAAAACGGTTCTCGGAATATCGACTGAATTGCTTTTCGACCCGCTGCACGGCTGCGAAAGGGTTTGCCGCGCCGTTCTTGACACAAGTATTGTAGCACTGTCTGTACCGAAATGCAAGGATTTGTGTCAATACAGCGGCAATATATTTATTCGATTAGGAATTGGGAATTAGCAATGAGCAATTAAATGCAGACCTGCTTCCCCTGTTCAGCCGAGAAAGATAATTGTTGATTGCTCATTTCTCATTTCTAATTCCTCATTCCCGCAGGGTCGTATCAATCCCCCTATAAGGGGTTCAATAGTTGAACCAGCAAAACTTGAAATCAGCTTCACTCCTGTATCAATCCCCCTATAAGGGGTTCAATAGGAAAATTTCAAAAATTCGAAGTCTGCTTAAAACAGCAAAAAAAAGTATCAATCCCCCTATAAGGGGTTCAATAGGAGCAAGAAGAGAAGACCATCTATGAGATGGTAAGTATCAATCCCCCTATAAGGGGTTCAATAGTCTCATATAAGGAGTGGATATCAATCCACGAACCGGTATCAATCCCCTATAAGGGGTTCAATAGATCGCCAACAGAAAATATTATGCACGTGCAACCAAGGTCTCAATCCCCCTATAAGGGGTTCAATAGAACAAGATAATGCTCTTTTCGGAAATTATAAACACAAGCGGTAGATATGTCAAGGGCGATCATCCCCATTTTATTGAAAAAACGGCGATATATTTTCGGCAATCAAAATGACTACCGCCAATTATTACGGAAATCGGCGTAATAGTTAAGCGTTTTTTTAGGGGTTGCCGAATATATACCTTGCATAACGGCTTGCGGCCGTGTATAATAATATCAACAATTCTTCAATTAAAGAGGCAACGATATGCTTTCAAACATTATTACTGTTGAAAACCTGCTTTTTCAGGCTGATAAGCTGAAGAAAAAGAATTTTAAGCCCGGTTTCGATAAAATGGATGCAAAGGCAGCAGTTCTCTGGCTCGAAATCAATGGGAAACGATTTTGTAAGGATATTCTTACAATGAACTATGAGCCGATGCCCGCCGTTGCGTTCGCTTCCGCAAAACGCGGCGGAGGATACAGAAAACTGGCAAAACTTACTGCATTGGACGCTGTGCTGCACTATGCAGTTCTTGACGCACTTACACCTTTATGCGAAGATCTTTTTTCCGAATTCAGTTATGCCTACCGCCCCGGGCGCGGGCTTTCCCAAGCAGTTTCGCGATATTGTGAACTCGGCAGCAAGTATCGCTATGCCGCAAAGCTTGATCCGAAAGGCTGCTTCGATAATATCAGCCACGATAGATTGAAAGCAAAACTTTTGACGATTACAAATGATTCCGCGCTGTGCAGCTTTATCCTGTGCCTTGTAAAAGCTCCCGTTCTTTTTGACGGCGAATCCGAACGCCCGCTCAAGGGACTTGTTCAAGGTGCGCCGCTGAGTCCGCTTTTGTGCAACATCTATCTTGACAGCATGGATAAGTTTTTGGAAAACATCGGCGTCCCTTTCGTTCGTTATGCTGACGATATTGCAATGTTTGGGGATATCCCCGAAGAGCTTAACCGCCATTATCAAAGTGCATCGGATTTTATGCGGAATGAACTGCTTTTGGAACGTCATGAAAAAAAGAGCGGGCTCGATTCAAGCATCAATCTCAGTTTTTTAGGCTGCAAATTTAAACGCAGCCGCTACGGACTTATTGCGGTAGAAAAAGGCGAATCTCAACAAAGCGTTTACGCAGTTTGGCACGAAACCAGACCGCGGGACGGCCACGGAAGGCGGGACATCTTAAACGACGGAATACTGCGTCAAAAAGATTTTTCGATGGAATTTGAATCCGATGAAAGCAAATGCAACATTCCGGTTGCAGCCGTTGATAATATTAATGTATACTCAAACGTTATTTTTGACAGCGGAACTTTGGAACGTTCTCTGCAAAACGGGATTCAGATAAATGTGTTTAATAAAACCAATCGTCTCATAGGAAGATTTATTCCGAACACAAAATTGCGTTCACCGATAACAACACATTCACAGCTTGCAGCGTATTACTCGAATGAAGAGCGGCTGTCGATCGCCGCTGAATTTGTAAAAGCGTCCCTGCATCATTCGGTTCTCAATATTAAGTATTACTCCGGACAAAATCATAAAGAGTGCTATGACTCGGCACTGAACCGCATAAAGGAGTGTATGTTTTGTATAGACGAATTAAACGATTATCAGAAATTATTGCTGACGGAAGCAAGGGCACGCGAGGCATACTATGCATGTTTTGACAGCTTTTTAATTTCTGAAGACTTTAAGTTTCTGAAACGTACAAGACGACCTCCAAAGAATCCGGTTAATGCTGCGCTGAGCTTCGGCAACACCGTCCTATACAACATGACAGCCACTGCAATCAACAAATCCTCACTTGACATCAGAATCGGATACTTGCACGCAACGAATAATCGCCCCGAATCATTGAACCTTGACATTGCAGAGATATTCAAACCTCTCCTTGTTGATCGAACGGTCTTTTCACTCTTTAACCGCAAAATGCTGCGAAACGAACATTTTGATCGCTCGGACAACGGGGCGTTTTATTTAAACGAATCCGGTTTATCCGTTTTTCTTAAAGCTTTTTATGATAAAGTTGATTCTCATATAAAAATAAACGGAGTCATGATGACATACGGCCATATAATCGAAAACGAGATCGTTAAACTTGTCAGAAAGTTCAGACAAAATGAACCGTATGCTGCATTTCAACAATCAAAGTAACATTTAAACTATGTTTATTATATTAGCATATGATATTCGAATTGAGAGAGTCGGCAAGGTTCACAAAGCAGTTAAAAAATACCTTTCTCCGGTTCAAAAATCCGTATTCGAAGGCCATCTGACACAGGGACAGCTCAACAAACTCAAAAATGAACTTGAACAAATCATTCTTCCGGAAGAAGATTCGGTGCTTATTTACAAAATCAGTAAATGCACCTGCTTGTGCATCGATTGTATCGGCTGCAACGCTCAAGGTTAAAAGGAGCATGTTTTCCAGCGATCTTTCATTCGTTATAAACAACTCAACATTTACCTTTTGAGTGTATCACAAACCGTCGCACATCTTAACTTGCGGATTGCTGATTTGGAGATAAACCCTCCGCCGCGTTTTGCGGAAGCGAACGCAACGGCGGGCATCGGCTCATAGTTCATTGTAAGAATATCCTTACAAAATCGTTTCCCATTGATTTCGAGCCAGAGAACTGCTGCCTTTGCATCCATTTTATCGAAACCGGGCTTAAAATTCTTTTTCTTCAGCTTATCAGCCTGAAAAAGCAGGTTTTCAACAGTAATAATGTTTGAAAGCATATCGTTGCCTCTTTAATTGAAGAATTGTTGATATTATTATACACGGCCGCAAGCCGTTATGCAAGGTATATATTCGGCAACCCCTAAAAAAACGCTTAACTATTACGCCGATTTCCGTAATAATTGGCGGTAGTCATTTTGATTGCCGAAAATATATCGCCGTTTTTTCAATAAAATGGGGATGATCGCCCTTGACATATCTACCGCTTGTGGTTATAATCTTTGAAAAGAGCATTATCTTGTTCTATTGAACCCATTATAGGGGGATTGATACAGGAGATCATTCCTTTGCTTGCTTCGGCCTTTTGCTATTGAACCCATTATAGGGGGATTGATACATAACAAAATCACCAATTGTACTTTATGAAAAATGTGAAAATTTCTATTGAACCCCTTATAGGGGGATTGATACAAACTTGTTACACCTTTTCGCCACATTAAACGCTATTGAACCCATTATAGGGGGATTGATACCTTTTTCTTTTTCAAATGAGTTCTTTGCAAAAACCCAACTATTGAACCCCTTATAGGGGGATTGATACAAAATTATTTTCTCATTTTATATGCCATAAGGCTATTGAACCCCTTATAGGGGGATTGATACTCTCCGTCATCGGCATATAAATCGTTTGTTCTTCACTATTGAACCCCTTATAGGGGGATTGATACATATAATCCCAACATCTTCTGGTCGCCATAAATATCTATTGAACCCCTTATTGGGGGATTGATACCCTCTTCACGTACCATTTTCCTTTGTTGTTTCTTATTACCCTATTGAACCCCTTATAGGGGGATTGATACTTTCGGCTTTATGTTGGACATAGTCATCACGTGCATATACTATTGAACCCCTTATAGGGGGATTGACATATCCCTGCGGGAATGAGCAATTAGT